>MDSV01180852.1_pt1 | contig 24760 bp, 25 predicted proteins | sample 810851 | NCBI WGS metagenome assembly MDSV01 (sample SAMN05326640, study PRJNA326480) | marine metagenome | isolation source: seawater | place: Atlantic Ocean: North East | collected 2012
AGTTAAGACTTTAGACTCATATTCATGAGTTGGTATAGTTTCAGATAAAACTTTGATAGACATTCCTTTGAATGGCTTCGCAGCTTTTTGGAACCATTTTAGTTCTTTTATTCTCTCTTTTTCTGAGAGTGTTGAAAGACTAAATTCACCTTTCGCCCACTTACTTATTGCGTCTGAATAAGCAGATGTCGAAACTAAAGTGAAAGCAACAGCAACAGCTATTATTGTTTTAAATGTTTTAAACATTAATTCCCCCATTGTTGTTTTTTAGTATTTTGATTGAAGCAAAAAAAAAGGATTATGTACAGATAGGAAATATATTAATCTTACAACTTCAAGATGTATTAATTAATTAAAGCTCTTTTAATTGCCCTAGACCAACCGTAAAGAAGCAAGTTTCTAGATTTTTTTTTCATTTTAGGAGAGAATTTCTTATCCAAGCTCCAGTTTTTAGAAATATCTTTTAAAGATTTATAAGCACCAATTTTAAGTCCTGCCATAAATGCTGCTCCAAGTGCTGTTGTTTCGTGTACTTTTGGTCTTAAAACTTTTACATTTACGACATCAGATAAAAATTGAGCAAACCAATTATTCATAACCATTCCCCCATCTACTTTAACTATTTTTGGTCTTAACCCATCATGTTTCATTGCTTCAAACAGATCGTGAGTTTGATATGCAACTGACTCTATAGTGGATCTAACAATTTCTTTTGGACCAGTATCTCTAGTTAGTCCACTTAAAACACCTCTGGCATTTTGATTCCAATAAGGAGCTCCCATTCCAGTAAAAGCTGGCACCAAATATACATCTTTATTATCTTTGAGTGATTTAATAATTTTTTCCGTATCGCTTGCTTTTTTAAAAAATTTCATTCTATCCCTTAACCATTGAACGCCTGCTCCTGCAATAAATATTGATCCTTCCATTGCGTAAGTAGTTTTTCCTTTAATTCGATATGCAATAGTAGTTAAGAGCCTATTTTTTGAATAAATTTTTTTACTTCCTGTGTTTAATAAAACAAATGCTCCCGTTCCATAAGTGCTTTTTAATGATCCCGGATCAAAACAGCACTGTCCTATTGATGCTGATTGTTGATCACCTACTACTCCTGTAATTGGTATTGCCTTTCCTGTAATAGAATGATGTGTAGTCCCAAAATCATCAGAGCAATTTTTTACTTCAGGCAAAATATGTTTTTGTATTTTAAGAATTTTTAAAATTGTATCATCCCACTTATTAGTTGAAATGTTATAAATCATAGTTCTGCTAGCATTAGTGGCGTCGGTAGCATGAACCTTTCCTTTTGTAAGACGCCAAATTAAAAAACTATCAATAGTACCGAATAGCAATTGTCTTTTATTCATTAGTTTTTTTGCCTTTGGCACATTGTCTAAAATCCATTTTATTTTTGTTCCAGAAAAATAGGAGTCTATTGGCAGACCAGTCTTATTAAAAATAATTGTTTCTTTATTTTGTTTTTTTAATTTTTTACAAAACTCTGCTTGTCTACGATCTTGCCAAACTATAGCTCTATAAACTGCCTTCCCGTTTTTTTTATCCCATAGAACTGTAGTTTCCCTTTGATTTGTAATCCCTATAGTTAAGATTTTTCCTCTAAGTTTTTTAGCTTTATTGACAACGTCTTTTAGAGTTTTTTTTGTGGTGCTCCATATTTCTTCAGGATTATGTTCGACCCAGCCACTTTTTGGGAAATATTGGGTAAATTCTTTTTGAGATGAATAAATAGGCTTACCTTTTAAATTAAACAGAATAGCTCTGCTTGAAGTTGTTCCTTGATCAATTGCAATAATAAAATTTTTTTTCATTTTATGTGCTTACATTTCCAAAATAATTTACCAAAATTACTCCAATTAAAATAAAAATTATACCTATAATAGCGTAAATATTTGGAACTTGGTTAAATCTAAATAAAGCAAGAATTGTAACTCCAATAGTTGTCAGACTTCCATAAGTAGCATAAGTAAAACCAACCGGTATTTCTTCCATGGCTTTTGATAATGAAAAGTAAGCTAAGAGAATTATTATTATTCCCAAAATGCTTGGTAAAAACTTAGTAAAGCCCTCACTAACTTTCAAGAAATAACCATTTGCAATAATTCCAAAACAAATACCTGCCAATAAAAAAATATATGAGGTTAAACTTTTCATTAACCAAAATTATCCCATTTAATTTCTAGTTTTTTGTCTTCTAGAATAGCATCAATCATGGCAATCATTAAAGGAAGTTTTTTTTCATTAAAATCTTGCTTAACTATCTTGCCTATTTCAAAAATTAGATCCGCCCCTTCTACAGTTATCTTTTCCATTTTTGTTTTTTTTGCCTGAGAAAAAGTCATTCCCTCTCCAAGGTAAGAACCCATTTTGCTATTTCTTCCTCCGCCAGAACTGACATAAAGATCCCCTAGCCCGGCTAATCCAGAAACTGTTTGTTTTTTTCCCTTAAGGTGTTCTGTAAAAATTTCCATTTCATGAATAGATTGTCTAATTAATAAAGAAGCTGTGTTTAAGTAATTTTTTTCTTTAATTTCACTAGTAGCATTATTATTACAAAGTCCTTTGGACGCTCCAACTGCCATAGAAAATATATTCTTAATTGCAGCACAAACCTCAACTCCTATTAGATCGTCACTATAGGATGTGTGATAATAACTAGTATTTAATAAATCTGAAATTTTTTTAGCAACTTTTATATCTTTATTAGCTATCACAACGCTGCTATGAACTTTATTTGCTAGACCAGCAGCTAGGCATGGACCTCCAACTGCTGATATATTTATTTTTTTAATTCCTTTTGTATTAAGTAAACGCCCCAACTTATCAACTAAAAGTTCATATTTATTTTCATAAATTCCTAAGCCTTTTGTCAACATTAACAACATGGGTAACTCAGAATTATTGAAACTTTTATAAATTTGCTCAGCTGCCCAATCTATTCCCTTTGAGCTTATAGCTAAAACTAAAATATCAATATTTGATCTTAATATATTTGTAAGTTTTTCAAATTTTAAAATGTTTATGCTGTTTGGAATAGTTGTTTTAAGTCCAGGATGTAAATTTTTATTTTTTTTTAAATCATCAATGAAATTATCTTCTAAATGCGTGCCAATTATAGTTACATCATGGTTTTTATCTAAACATGGAAAAGCAAAAGCACTCCCCATTGCACCAGCACCAATAATAACTATTTTAGACATAATTTAGCTTTTAAAAAACATTTTTTTGAAAATTAAAAAAATTGATATTAGCTCAATTTTTCCAATTATCATAAATATAATAATAAAAACTTTCGAACTTGTTAGTAAATTAGCAAAATCTATAGTGCTCAAACCATAGAGGCCATTTGTTGATGTGTTCATTAAAGTAAGGATAGATAGTTTAAATGAATCTTCAAAACTAATATTATCAAACAATAAAATTCCAGAAAGAATAAATAAGCTTATGAAAAAAGAGATAAAAATCAAAAATGAAATTTTTATATTTTCATTGGTAACTTTGTTTTCAGAGTTTAAAATATATTGATTAGTTATATTGTAGGGTTTTACTAGTTTGAAGATTTCAATGAAAGTTCCTTTTAATAAAATATAAATTCTTAAAAATTTAATTCCAGATGTGTTAGAAATTACTGACCCTCCTATTAAAGTTAAGAATAGAAGGTATAAAGAAAAATTGCTATTTGTTTCACTCAAAGCAATCCCCGATGTGCTCAAACTGCTTAAAACACTGATTGATAGCTCAAATATATCAAGATTTTTTATGAAAAACATTAATACTATAGTGAAAATTATAGTTAATGAAATGATCGCAAAATCCTCATAGTGCTTTTTAAAAAAATTTTTTTTATTAAATAAATTATAAAAAAAGTAGATATTTAATAAAGATATAAAAAAAGATAAAATTAAAAATACTTTTTGAGTATTGGTTGTAATTATTTGGTTTAATGAATCTGTAGGTAAAAAACCACCAGCAGAAATAACAGTCATGGAAAGATTTAATCCACTGAATAACCTAATTTTTGAAATAGAAAAGAAAATAAATATCAATATCGTCAAAGCAAGATAAAGAAAAAATAGTTTCAAAGATATTTTCTTTATGTTGTTTTCAGGATTTAAACTTTTATCTCCACTAAATACTAAGCTATTTAATTTATAATTAAATTTGTTGTTGGAAAAAAAGAGAGCCAAAAATATTAAAAAATACAAACCGCCAATCCATTGTGAGGATGATCTCCACAATAATAAAGTAGGATCTAAGTATTTGATATTATCAAATATTGAAAAACCGGTTCCAGTTAGTCCTGAAAATGCTTCAAATAAGGAATTTATGAAAGTAATTTGAGTGCTGCTTAAATAAAACGGGATGGATATAAGCAAAGAAACAAAAAAATAAATTAAAATAATTAATATGATTTGTTCATGAAAACTTATTTTTTTTATAGCATTTTTTCCAAAAAAATAAAAAGCAAGACCTACAAAAACTGAGGCCAAGAGAGTCATTAAGTAAGAGTCAAAATTTAAATAGTAGTCAAAATAAGAAGAATATAAAATATTTAAAAAAGCTAAAAAGCTTAATGGAAAACAAAATAAACCTAGATAGTATGATATTCCTTTTATATTCATCTAGTATTATCTGGAGCTTACGCTAAAAATACTTTCGACTTCCTTTAAAAGCTCTCTCTTAGCAAGAAAAACTACAAGATCTTCTTTTTCAAAAACAAAATCTGAACGAGGAATTATTACTTTCTCTTTTCTAACGACAGCTCCTATTCTAATATGTTCAGGCAAATTTGAGTCTTTTATACTTTTATTTAATAATTCTGAAGTTTCTAATATTTTGGCTTCAATAAATTCATATTCTCCATCGAGAAGTGAATAGACTGTTCCTATTGAGCCTCTGTGAACGTGTTCCATAATTCTAGAAACCGTAGTCATTCTTGGGTCAACTAAATCATCTATATTTAAAGAACTTTGTAATAAACTATAATTAGATTTATTTACTATAGCTATGGTTCTTTTTTGATCACCTGTTTTTTCTGCAAGAACGCATGACATTATATTATTTTCATCATCATTAGTTAAAGCCAAAACGGTTTCTGTTTCCTCTATATTGGCTTCTTTGAGAATTTCTTCATCTAATCCATCTCCATTAATAACAATTGATGAAGAAAGTTCATTTGCAATTTCTTCTGCTCTTTTTTTATTTTTTTCAATTATCTTTATTCTAGTTCCTTCAAAATTAGTCTCTAATAATTTAGCTAAATTTAAGCCTATATTTCCACCACCAATTATAAGAATATTTTTAGATACCTTTTCCTCATGTCCAAATGCTTTAAGAATTTCATTTAATTGATCGCTGCTTGCTACTAAATAAACATTGTCACCCTCTAACATTTTATCGTTCTTTTTTAAAAAAATGAATTTATCTTTTCTTAAAGCGCCAAGAATATTTGCTTTAAAAGAAGGAAATTTTTCTGTTAAATTTTTTATCTCTGTATTTATAACAGGACAATTTTTTTCAATTAAAACTTCTAACATTTTAATTTTATCTTTGGCAAACGGTACACTGTCTAATGCTCCGGGTGCTTCTAATCTACGAAAAAGAGATTTTGCCACTTCTATCTCAGGTGAAATTATTACGTCAATAGGGATATTTGATTTACTATAAAGCTTGCTCCATTTACCCTCCGTAAATTCTTTAGATCTTATTCTGGCAATTTTTTTTGGTATATTAAATAAAGAGCTTGCCAACTGACAAACAATCATATTTGTTTCATCATTTCTTGTAACCGCAATAATCATGTCTGTTTCTGCTGCACCTGAATTCTCTAAAACTGAAGGTAAAGTAGCTCTTCCCACTACTCCTTTAACATCCTGAGTGTCATTTAATTTTTTAATATCTTCGGAAGATTGGTCAATAACTGTTACTGAATGACCTTGAGCAGCTAATTGTTTACTTATTGAAAAGCCTACTTTACCGGCTCCACATATAATAATATTCATGATTAGTTGATGCCTTTAATGCCTAAAGATTTAAGTTTTCTATGAAGTGCAGATCTTTCCATTCCTATATGATCTGCTGTTTTAGATATGTTCCCATGATTTTTTTTTAATTGATTTACTAAATATTGTTTTTCAAATTGTTCTCTGGCTTCTTTTAAAGGTACTGACATAGAATCTTTTAATGAGTTTTCTTCAATTAATTTATTTGGATTTTGAGTTAAAATATCATTTAAAATTTTAGTAGTATTACTTTTATTTTCATTAACAGAAAGTATTGTTACTCTTTCAATTAAATTTCTTAGTTCTCTTATGTTACCAGGCCAATTGTGCGTAAAAAGCAAATCATTATTTGGATCTATGTCGGCTTGGGGAACTCCATTAATTTCTGATAATTTTTTTTTAAAGTACTCAATTAACAAAGGAATATCCTCTGTTCTTGATTGCAAAGATGGTAAATCGATAGGTACAACATTTAATCTGTGAAATAAATCCTCTCTAAACTCCCCTCCTGAAACTAAATTTGATAAATCTTTTGAGGTTGAGGATATAATTCTTATACTTACGTTTATATCTTTTGAGCCATTAATTCTTTTAAATTTTTGATCAATCAAAACTCTCAAAATTTTAGCTTGTGTTTCTAAAGGAATTTCAGAAACCTCATCGATTAACAAAGTACCTTTGTTTGCCCTTTCAAGTATACCAAAATCAACTGAACCGTCTTCGTACTCTTCTCCAAAAAGTTCTTTTTCATATTTTTTTTCTTGGAGTAAAGAAGCATTTAAAACAATAAATGGAAATTTAGATCTGTTTGAGTATTTATGAATTTTTCTTGCAACTAATTCTTTTCCTGTTCCTGTTTGACCAGTGATTAAAACTCTGCTTTCGGCTGTAGAGAGTTTTTCAATAGTTTTTTTAATTTTCAGAATTTCTGGGCTTTTCCCTATAAAATCAAAAGAATGAAAAAGTTTATTTTCTAAATTTTCTTTCTCTTTTCTTAATGAAAAACTTTCTAAACCTCTATTCACATAATTTAAAAGCTTTTCCATTTTAAATGGTTTTTCAACGAATTCGTAAGCTCCCAATCTAATTGACTCTACAGCAGTTTGAACATTGGCGTGACCTGAAATCATAATAACTGGTAAAGATTTTTTATTTTTCATTATAAGTTTTAAAATATCTATTCCATCTTTATCACCCTTGTCTAATTTGATATCTACAACAGCAAGGTCTGGAAGTTTTTTGTTTATTTCATAAATAGCCTGATTATAATTAGCTGCCTCTCTTACTATATAACCACCGTCCTTTAATATATTAGAGATTAAATAACGTATGTCTGAATTGTCATCTATTACTAAAATTTCACTTTTCATTAATTAATTGAAGGTAAAGAAATTAAAATTTCAACTCCCTCGTTCTCTTTTTTATTATTTATTATAAAATCTCCAGAATGTTCATTGATTATTTTGGTCACTATTGGCAAACCTAATCCTGTACCATTTTTTTTTGTAGTGAAATATGGTGTCATTACTTTTTTTGTGTCTGTAATACCGCCGCCATTGTCAGTCAATCTGATAACTATATAGTCATTATTCTTAACAATTTCTACATCGATTTTTCCTTTAAAATCAGCTTTTTTTCCTTTTTTCTCTATAAAAGATTCTTCGGAATTCTTTATTAAATTAATGAATACTCTATATAACTGTTCTTCATCTCCATTGATAACGTATTTTTCTTTTTTATTTTCAAAGTTGATTACATTGTTTGAAGACATTTTTATAAAATCTACTGCTCTTTTAACTACATTAACTATGTTAATTTTTTTCATTATTGGGCTAGGCATTCTGGCAAAACTAGAAAATTCGTTAACTAGATTTTCAATATCTTTAATTTGTCTATTGATAGTTTCTAAATAATTTTTAAAATCTTCCCTTCCTTCATCAATTTTCTTTGAATATTTTTCTTGAAGCCTATCTATTGATAACTGAATAGGGGTTAGTGGATTTTTTATTTCATGAGCTAATTTTCTAGCTACACTTTCCCAGGCTGAGTATCTTTCTGTTATTAATAGTTTGTCTTGTTGTTTCTGCAACCTTTCAATCATATTATTAAAATTTTTGTTTAACATTTTAAATTCCTCATCAGTTTCAAGTTCTGGCACTTTAGTATTTAACTCTCCTTTGCTTATTGCGTTTGAGGCACTTATTAAATTAATTATTGGTTTCGTTAATCTTGTAGCAAACGAAATTGCAATAAATGCTGAGAGGAACAACAGCAAAGTAACTACAATTATATAAATAATTGCAAAAGTTATTTTTATACCTGTTTGACTATTTTCAACTGAATAGTAAAAATTAACTGCTTCTTCAGTTTCATTCAGGTATCTTAAAATTTCTGGCTCTATATTTCGAGAAATGTATAAGTATGTATCAACTAAATTATTTAATTTGATCATCACAGAAGTTTTGTCATCAAAGTTGTTAGAAATTGGAACTGGTAATCCTTCTAGAGCTAAATCAAAATCTTTTTCAGATGGAATATTAAATTCAACATCAGGATTTCTACTGTCAGAAAATATTATATTTCCTGCGCTGTCTATTAAAAAAACTTCATCTACTCTTCTTAACAGTCTTTCCGATTTAACTATATTTTCAAATCTCTTTTGACTTGAGTAAAATAAACCTGAAGCTCTATTTATTCCAACGCTCATAAGGAAAACATCTGATTCAACAGTTTTTTTACTTTCTTCTAAATAGTTTTTTGCAACATCATATGAATTATTTACTGCATTTGTTATTTGATCATTAAAAAATTTTTGTAAACCAAAATTGAATATAAAGAGAGAGAAAATTGCAATTAATAAAGACGGTATAATTGTAAATAAAGAAAAAATTGAAATATATTTTATATTAGTTTGAGAACCAGCCTTATTTCTTTTACCAGAAGAATATAATCTAATTAAATTTGTAAATATTAAATAAAAAAAAATTAGTAATATAATACCGTCAATTATCAGTAAAACTTGAAGATTGTTTCCTGTTAGGGGTATAAAGCCTTGGTTTATAAAAGTTAAAAAAGTTATAATTCCTAATAAAATGCAAAGAAATGAGGATAGTATAACCCAATTTAAATTTTTTATAGTTTTAAACATTATTACTTAATAATTTTAATAATTTATATAAATATAATATAACCTAATACAATGAGTTTTTGCCTGATTTTATTAGCAGCCGGTAATAGTAATAGATTCAATTCAAATCTTGCTAAACCTTACCACAAAATTGGAGGAAAAACTTTACTTGAAATTTCTATAAATAAAGCCTCAATTTTTAATAAAATTAAAAAGACAGTAATTGTACATAATAAAAAACATCAAAAAAACTTAAAAGGATTAAAGTTGAAAAATGTGAAATTCATTATAGGCGGTAAATCACGACAAGAGTCTACTTTTAAAGCTTTGAAATATTTAATAAAGCAAAAAAGTGTTTCGAAAGTTTTAATTCACGATGCAGCTAGACCAAATTTTTCTTATAAACTTATGCAAACTATAATAAATAACATGAAAAGTTTTAAAGCAGTAATACCTGTTCTTAAAATACAAGATGCAGTAAAACAAAAACATCAAAATTTTATAGTTGGGAAAAGTCGAAACAGTCTTTTTGTAACTCAAACACCTCAATGTTTTAATTTAAAAGAAATTTATAACTTACATAAAAATTATAAATATAGATATTTAGACGACGACTCTTCTTTGCTAAAAAATTTTAATAAAGTTAATTATATATCAGGAGAAAAAAATAATTTTAAAATTACTGATAAATCTGATTATGATAATTTAAGAAATATTTATAAATCTAATATGAGTGTTGGTATAGGTTTTGATGTCCACAGACTTGTTCCAAAAAGAAAACTTTATTTAGGAGGATTAAAAATTAAATCTAAATTAGGAACTTTGGGACATTCAGATGGGGATCCAGTTTTACATTCTATTACAGATGCCATTTTAGGAGCTTGTAAAATGGGAGATATTGGAAAAAAATTTTCTGATAAATCTAAAAAATATAGAAATATTAGATCAACTATTTTGTTAAAAAAAGTAGTAGGTGAAATAAAATTAAAGGGTTATTTTATTAATAACATAGATGTAAATATAATAACTCAAACACCAAAAATTCAAAAATATAAAAGAAAAATTATAGAAAATATTTCAATGTTATGTGAGGTTTCTAAAAATAAAATTAATATTAAAGGCAAGACAACAGAAAAATTAGGTGTAATAGGAAAAGAAATGGCTATAGCTAGTGAAGTCATAATTTCAGTGGTCAGGTATGCTTAAAAAATTAAACTATCATATAATTACACTTTTTATTTTTGGAAGTTTTATAAAAAAATATAGAGGAACTTGGGCTTCTTTATTTACAACTTTACTTTTATTTTTAATATTTCATATTTTAGAAATTGAAAAAACACTAGTTTTAATAATAATTTTGTTTGTTTCATTTTATTCAATATTTGCAATTAAAACTTCTTTAAAAGAATTTTCTGGAGATGATCCACAAGAAATCGTAATTGATGAATTTATCGGTCAATCAATACCTATTTGTTTATATGAATTGTTTCATAACGAAAAAATAAACACTTTAGAGGAAACTTTACAGATTTATTTTTGGTTTTTTTTATTATTCAGAATTTTTGATGGACTTAAACCTTTCCCAATAGATTATATAGATAGAAAATATAAAAATACTTTTGGAATTTTATTTGATGATATCTTAGCAGGGGTTTATGTAACTCTGAGTTCAATACTTTTCATACTGTGGAAAACTTATCTTTTTTAAATGAAAAAACTTTCAAAAAAAATAATTAATTTACTAAAAAAGAAGAGGCTTAAAATAGCTTTTGCTGAGTCTTGTACTGGTGGTATGCTCTCAAGTTCCATTACTTCTATTAGTGGTTCTTCTAAAGTTTTTACAATGGGACTAGTTACCTACTCAAACCAATCCAAACACAACATTCTAAAAGTGCCCAAAAAAATTATAAGTAAAAATGGCTCTGTAAGCCTTAAGTGTTGTTTATCAATGCTAAATAATTTAAGAAAAATAAGTAAAAGTGATGTTTCGGTTTCAATAACAGGAATTGCCGGTCCAAAAGGAGGTACCAAAGAAAAGCCTGTGGGGTTAGTTTATATTGGTATTAAAAAGGGTAGTATTATAAAAATTAAAAAAAACTTGTTTAAAAATAAAGGACGGTCTTACATTCAAAAAGCTACCGTTAATAAAGCTTTAAAACTAATTATTGAAGTTTTAAATAGTTAGTAAAATTTTTTTTTTAAATGGTATATTAAATTAAATGGCAAAAATTTGGAAAAAAATTGAAGAATACAAACCTTTAAAATCTAAAATAATTTTAAAAAGATTAAAAAGAAAAAAAATTATTTTAAGCGCTTGGATAGAAGATATTTTTAAAAATTATAAAATTAAAATTAAAAAAGAAGATTTTCCATTTTATCTTTATAGAGTGTCTGTTAAAAAACTTGGTATATCTAGACCTGCAAATTTAAAGCAAATTTATAAAAAAATTAAAAAAAATGGATATAGATTAGTTCCTCCAGAATTAGCTTTGATTGCAAGAATTTTTTACAAGGAGCAAAAAACTGGCGAGTGGTTGAGATTTGCTACTCCCCTCAAGTCAATGGTTGATCGAGATGGTGTTCCTCATTTACCTAAGTTAGGAAAAGCTTTAAATAAGTATTTTATTGAAACATATTGGTCTTATCCTAGAGCAGTTTTTCATCCACATAATGAATTTGTAGTTTTAAAAAAAAATGTTAAAAAAAATAAAAATCAATAAAGTAGTATTACAGAATAGAATTTTTGTAGGACCTATGTGTCAATACTCAGCTGACGGTGGTAAACCTTCAAAATGGCATTATGAACACCTGGGAAGGTTAGCAAAGTTAGGGGCTGGCCTCTTAATGATTGAGTCCACAGCTGTAAGTAGATTGGGAAGAATTACTAAAAAAGATCTTCAGTTAACTAATTACTCTCAACAAAAATCATTTTCAAAATTATTAAATAATATTAAAAAAAAAAGTGACACAAAAATAGGAATACAAATTTCTCACTCAGGAAGAAAGGGTTCAGCTGAGATACCTTGGGTAAAATATAATACTCCTTTAAAAAAAGGCCAAGGTTCATGGAAAACTTTAGCACCATCATCGATTAAAAGAGATAAAAAATGGCCTCAACCAAAAGAAATGAGTTACAAAAATTTAAATTCAGTTTTAAATGAATTTAAAAATACTGCAACTAGGGCAAAAAAAATTGGTTTTGATTGTTTGGAAGTCCATATGGCTCATGGATATTTGTTGCATCAGTTCATTTCACCAATTTCAAATAAAAGAAAAGATATCTACGGAGGAAGTTTGAAAAATAGATGTTCTTTTCCACTAAAAGTTTTTAAAGAAATAAGAAAAATTTGGCCTAAAAATAAAATTTTAGGTGTAAGGATAACAGGTCAAGATAATCTTCGAAATGGAATTAAATTAAAAGATGCCACTTATTTTGCAAAAGAACTTAAAAAATTAAAAGCAGATTATGTTGCTGTAACAAGTGGAGGAATTTTGCCAAAAACTAAAATTAAATTTTATGATGGCTACCAAGTCAATTTTGCAAGTAAAATTAAAAAAAGCACCGGTGTTCTTACACTCTGCTTGGGTATGATTAATTCAACAAATCTTATTCGAAGTATCCTTAAAAATAAAAGATCTGATCTAATTGGTGTTTCTAGAAGATTCATTAATGATCCTTATTGGTTACTAAGAGAACAAAATAAGATTGGTAAAGGCAAAAAACTTATTCCTAGACCTTATACAAATTGTTTTTAAAGGTTTACTTATACAAAGCTATAGCTCTTTTTTCAAAGGCATCTGCTATTTTATTTAATCCGATATTAAATGATTTTTCCATTATTTTATTTAGAAAAGTATTTTTTAATTCAAAATCGATATCAAATTCTAGATGAGTAGCATTATTTATTTCTTTGAATTTCCATTCATTTTGAAGATGTTTTAAAGGTCCATCAATATTAGTAACCAAAATTTTATCTTTTTTTTTGTAGTACAAAACTAAACTTGCATATGTTTCGTTAATAAATCTTTTTCCAACTTTTAAGTCGCCTCTTAACTCAATTAAATCTTCACTTTCTTTTTTGTCATGAATTTTTCCTTCAATACACCAAGGAACAAACTCAGGATATTTTTCAATATCTAAAACCATTTTTATTAAGTCTTTTTTTTTACAAGGAATAATCTTTTTTACTGAAGCTGATGACATTCAAGTTTCTTGATTCTTGCGTCTTTCAATTTTTTAAAGTCTTCATCTGCATGATAAGATGATCTGGTTAAAGGCGAAGAAGAAACTAATAAAAAACCTTTTTTAATAGCAATATTTTTTAATTCTTTAAATTCTTCAGGTTGTACATATCTGTCTAATGGAAAATGTTTAGTCGAAGGTTGAAGATATTGTCCGATAGTTAAAAAATCTACATTTGCTGTTCTTAGGTCATCCATTACTTGAATTATCTCATCTTTTTTTTCCCCTAAGCCGAGCATGATCCCAGATTTAGTAAATAAATTTGGTTTTTTTTCTTTAACGGACTTTAAAAGATTGATTGAGGCAAAATATCTAGAGCCAGGTCTAACTTTTAAATAAAGACTTGGTACAGTTTCAATATTATGATTAAAAACATCTAGATTAGCTTCTAAAACTTTTTCATAAGATTTTCCTTTTCTTAAAAAATCTGGGGTTAGAACTTCAACAGTAGTATTTAAATTATTTTTTTTAACTTGATCAACTACATCTTTAAAGTGATTGGCTCCTCCGTCAGTAAGGTCATCTCTATCAACTGAAGTGATCACCACATGATTTAAATTTAATTCCTTTACAGCTTTTGAAATCTTAAAAGGTTCTAGTGGATCTAGAGCTCCAGGTTTTCCAGTTTTGACATCACAGAATGCGCATGCCCTCGTGCAGGTATCTCCCATAATCATAAATGTAGCATGTTTTTTGCTCCAACACTCTGTTATGTTGGGACAGTTGGCTTCCTGACAAACTGTAACCAAATTATTTCTATTAACCACTTGTTTTGTTTGAAAAAATATTTGTGAATTTATAATTTTCGATCTTATCCATTTAGGTTTTTTTTTAATTGGATTAGGGATATTTTTTACTTTTTCAGGATGTCTTGGTTTCATTATTTCAGTTTAATTATAATTTCGTCTTCTTTTCCAAATTTTAATTTTTCTCTATAAAGAGTGTCTAGATAATCAAGATCTATATTCTCTGAAAGGAGCTTGTTTTTATTATTTATCTCATTTAATTTTTTACTCAAATCTAATTCTTTTTGCACTAAAGCACTTTCAACATTTTTTTTCTTAAAATATGAAATTAACCCTCTTTCTCCACCGACTAAGTTTATTGCAACATATAAAGTCAAAAATATATTTAATAAAAATAACTTTTTAGTTTTAAAAATTTGAATTAACCGCATTTCTAGATTCTATTCATTTTGGCATTATTTCCAAGCTCTTCTTCTATGCGAAGTAACCTATTATACTTAGCCACTCTTTCAGACCTAGCCAAAGATCCAGTTTTTATTTGGGAAGAATTGGTTGCTACAGCCAAATCAGCTATAAATGTATCTTCTGAGTCACCGGACCTGTGTGATATAATTGTTTTAAAGCCATTTTTTTGAGCTAAATCAATAACATCTAAAGTTTCGCTTACTGTTCCGATCTGATTTAGCTTAATCAATATTGCATTAGCAGATTTTTCTTTTATACCTTTTTTTAGTCTATTTATGTTTGTTGCAAACAGGTCATCACCAACTATTTGAATGTTGGTGTTTTTTGTAAGATTTGACCAAGACTCCCAATCATCTTCTCCGAAAGGATCTTCGATTGATTTAATGGGGTATTTTTTAATTAATTCAGAATAATAATTTAATGTTTTTTTTTCTTTCAATTCATTTGCTGCTACATCTAAACATATTGAAATGTCTTCACCTGGTTTGAATCCCGATTTTTCTATGGAATTTATTATTATTTTTATTGCTTCTTCAGTGCTATCTAAATTGGGAGCAAATCCCCCTTCGTCTCCAACATTAGTGCTATCAACCATCTTTTTTAAATTTTGAATTACTAAAAAACTTCTTCTCATAGCTTCAGAGAAAGATTTTGTTTTTTCAGGACGTATCATAAATTCCTGTATGTCTAAGTTATTTTTTGCATGAACACCACCATTTATAATGTTTAAGAGTGGAACTGGTAATTGATAATTTTGTAAGTTTCCTAAATATTTAAATAAAGGAATATTTTTTTCAATGGATGCTAGTTTGCATGCGGCTATCGATACAGCTAGAATTGCATTCGCACCAAGTTTTTTCTTTTGATCGGTTGCATCCAAATCTATCAAAATCTTATCAATTTTTTTTTGATTATTAATTTCAATATTTTTTAAAGCTTTTAGGATTGGTCCATTTATATTTTCAACTGCTTGAAAAACACTTTTGCCTAAAAAATTTTTATTATCTTCATCTCTTAATTCGAAGGCTTCGTGTGTTCCTGTTGAAGCGCCTGAAGGAACTATCGCTAAAGCTTGATGTCCTTCGTCTGAAAAAACTTCAGCCTCTACTGTTGGATTTCCTCTACTATCAAAAACCTGTCGGCCTTTGATATTTTTAATTTTTGCCATTCTTAATTAATTTATCAATTTCAACTAGTTGTCCCAGCAAGTTTGCCATTTTTGACAATGGAACCATGTTTGGTCCATCTGATGGGGCATTGTCTGGGTCTGGATGAGTTTCCATAAAAACTGCTGCGACTCCAACGGCGATAGCAGCACGAGCAAGATATTCTACAAATTCTCTTTGCCCTCCACTTTTATCTCCCATGCCACCAGGTTGTTGAACTGAATGAGTTGCATCAAAAACTACTGGGTAACCATTTTTTGCCATGATTGGTAAAGATCTCATGTCGGATACTAAAGTGTTATAACCAAAGCTAGCTCCTCTTTCGGTAACTAAGATATTTTTATTTCCCGAGTCTTCAATTTTTTTTGTAACATTTACCATATCCCATGGAGCCAAAAATTGTCCTTTCTTAACATTGATAACTTTTCCAGTTTTAGCAGCAGCTATCAATAAATCAGTTTGTCTGCATAAAAAAGCTGGAATTTGTAAAACGTCTACATGTTTAGAAATAACAGAACATTGTTCTGCTGTATGAACGTCTGTTAAAACAGGTACTCCTAGATCATTTCGAATCTTATCGAAAACTGGAAGTGATTTTTCAAGACCAGCTCCTCTTTTGCCTTTTAAACTAGTTCTGTTAGCTTTATCAAAAGAAGTTTTATAAATTAAACCTATACCTAACTTTTCAGTAATTTTTTTAAGTTCTCCAGCAACATCTAGTGCGTGTTTTTCATTTTCTAACTGACATGGTCCTGCTATTAAAGTAAATGGACCTTTATTTGATATATTTAGCTTGCCGCATTTGACTAATTTATTTTCCATTAATATCTCCTTTTATTTATACTAACAGCTTTGATAAAAGAAGAAAATAAAGGATGAGGCGTAAAAGGTCTCGATTTAAATTCTGGGTGAAACTGAACCCCTACAAACCAAGGGTGATCTTTAAGCTCAATAATCTCAGGAAGCAATCCGTCTGGCGACAAAGCTGAAAAAATTAATCCTTTTTTTTCAAAATCATCTTTGTATTTAATGTTCACTTCATATCTGTGCCTATGTCTTTCTTTAATTTTTTTTTCAGAATAAATTTTAGAAATTAAAGAATTATTTTTTAATATTGCATCATACAAACCTAATCTCATTGTTCCTCCTAAATTTTCCTGAGTACCTTTCAATCTTTTATTTCCCTTTTTCCACTCTTCTAACAAACCAACAACTGGGGTGCAATTATTGCCAAATTCACTAGTAGAAGCATTCTTAATGTTTAGCAAATTCCTTGCAGCTTCAATAATAGCCATTTGCATACCAAAGCATATTCCAAAGAAAGGTATATTGTTCAATCTTGCGTATTTTATGGCAGCAATTTTCCCCTCGCTTCCTCTTTTGCCAAAACCTCCAGGAATAAGAACTCCCGAAACATCTTTTAATAAAGGTTTTATATTTTCAGGTTTTAAGTTTTCCGAGTCTATTCTTTTTAAGTTAACTTTAAGGTCATTTGATATTCCTCCATGAATTAGGGCTTCGTCCAAAGATTTATAAGCATCTTTTAAATTAACGTATTTTCCTATAATTCCAATATTTACATCTTTCTTTGGGTTTAAAACTTTAGCAGTAATTTTTTTCCATTTGCTAAGATTTGGAGATTTTTTATTTTTAATACCAAAATATGACAAGACTCGATCATCAAGCTTCTCTTTGTGAAAGCTGATAGGTGCTTCATATATAGTTCTTACATCAATGGTTTCTATTACATTTTTTATATCAACATTGCAAAACAAAGATATTTTTTTTCTCTCTTGTTTTGGAATCTTTCTTTCTGATCTACAAATTATTATATCCGGTTGAATGCCTAAACTTCTTAGTTCTTTAACTGAATGTTGAGTTGGTTTAGTTTTTAATTCTCCAGAAGCTTTAAGATAAGGCACTAATGTTAAATGAATAAATAAACTATTTTTTTTTCCTATATCATTTGAGAATTGTCTTATAGCCTCAAGAAAAGGAAGGCTTTCTATATCGCCTACTGTCCCGCCTATTTCACAAATAATAAAATCTTCATTTTTCACATTATGAGAAATAAATTTTTTTATACGATCTGTAACGTGAGGAACTACTTGAACTGTTCCACCAAGGTAATCGCCTCTTCTCTCTTTTTTTATAATATCACTATAAATACCACCTGTAGTGATGTTGTCTGATTGAGTTGCTGATATTCCAGTAAATCTTTCATAATGACCAATATCTAAATCTGTTTCTGCTCCGTCATCGGTTACAAACACCTCTCCATGCTGAAAAGGATTCATTGTTCCAGGATCTACGTTTAAATAAGGATCTAACTTTCTTACTCTAACTTTAAAACCTCTTAATTGGAGTAGAGATGCTAATGAAGCAGAAGAGAGACCTTTCCCTAGTGATGAAACCACGCCGCCAGTGACAAATACATATCGCGCCATGGAAGTATGTTATACAAGAATATTTTAAAAAAACAAAGTTTATTTTGTAGACTCTGGTATTTGTGGAAGATTGGAGTCTTTATTTTCTTCTTTTTCAATTACTGACTGAACATCTCGAATTTCATCTCTACTAATTGCAACCAAAACAATACTAGTAATTATAAACAAAGTGGCAACAATTGCTGTAAATTTTGTCAAAAAAGTACTTACAGATCTTGCTGATGTGAAACTATCCTGTGAAACACCAAGGCCAAGAGCTCCTCCCTCTGATCTTTGTAATAAAATTACAATTATAAGTACCACGGCTAATATGATGTTTATTGTTACAAAAAGAGTTTCCATGAGGTCTATCTATAGTAATTCTTTATTATATCAATAAATTTTTTTGATGATTTTGAAGCTCCGCCAATTAAAAATCCATCAATTTCCTTCAAAGTTCTAAATAGTGCGATATTAGAACTTTCAACTGAACCCCCATACAGTACTTTTGGTGAAATTTTAGTTTTGAAAATGTCTTTAAGAATTTTTTTTATATAACTTACAGTTTTAGTTAATTCTTTGGCTTTAGGAATTTTTCCTGTTCCTATAGACCAAATAGGTTCGTAGGCTATAATGATATTATTTTTATCAAATTTTCTTTCTAAGACTTTCGAAAGTTGTGCCTTCAAGACTCTAAAGGTTAATTTGTTTTTTTTTTCTATTTTATTTTCTCCTATACAAAAAATTATTTTTAATTTATTTTTTAATGCGTGTGAAACTTTATTTTTTAAAATAGTGTTATTATCGCCATCTTTTCTATTATCTGAATGACCAATTATTAAATATTTTACTCCCAAACTTTTAATCATATATGGGCTTACCATGCCCGTATTAGAACCAAAATTGTCTTTGTGATAACAGTTTTGACCTCCAATACTAATTTTCTTGTTTTTATAAATTTTTGAGAAAGATTCGAGTAGTATATAAGGAGGGGTAATTATAACCTTGTATTTTTTATTCTGTTTTATGTCTGATCTTACAAAAGTATTAATTTTATTAACTATATTTATGGATTTCGGAACTCCAAACATTTTCCAGTTCCCAATAAAATATCTCATGTCATTTGCCATAATAAAGAATTTAATCTATAGGTGTAATAATTATTACTGATCTTTTTAATAAAGTATAAATATGCTGACATCAATAAAAAAATTTACTGGTTCTTTTTTAGCTAAGATTTTAATAGGACTTATTATCTTGCCTTTTGTTTTTTGGGGGATGGGAGACGTTTTTAGAGGTGGTAATCAAAATGTTATAGCAACAATTGACTCAGAAAAAATTAGTGTAAAAGAATTTCTTAATTTTTTGAACCGCGTAAATTTAACAGAAGAACAGAGAAAAGATTTATCAAATAGTGATTTGATAGAAAAAATATTATCTAATTATATCGGAAATAAAATTATTAAAATGGAAACAGAAGATATGGGTATTAGATTAACTGATTCCTCTCTTAGAGATATAATCATTAATGATGAAACTTTTTTTAATGATAAAAAATTCTCAAGAACTAAATACGAAAAATTTTTAATAGAAAGTAATTTAACAGCACCTGATTTTGAAAAAAGATTAGCAGACTCCGAAAAAAAAAGACAGCTTTTATCTTTTTTATCTGAAGGGATAATAGTTCCAGAATTTTTAATTGAAAATGCTTTTAGAACAGAAAATCAAATAAAAAATATAGACTATATAGACTTAAATATTCTTTATAATAGTAAAAAAATTAAAGATGAAGAAATTGAAAAAGTATACAATGAAAATAAAGATCTTTTTTCAGAAGAATTTAAAAAAATAAGCTTTATTGAACTTAAACCAGAAATAATTGTTGGCCAAGGAGATTTTAATAAAACTTATTTTGATAAAATTAATACAATTGAAAATGAAATTTTAGATGGAAAAAAAATTGAAAAAGTTGCAAAAGAAAATAATTTAAAGTTAGTAAAGACAGAAAATGTTAATATGAGAAAATTAAATGTAGAAGGAAAAAGATCTAAAATCGTAAGTGATGAATTATTTAGTAAAGTTTTTAATATGAAAAATATAAATGAACCAGAATTAATTAATCTTAAGAATAAATATTATTTAGCTGAGATAGATTCGGTTAAAAAAATTAGTCCTGGCGCAAAAGATTCAAAGGTTAAAGAATCGATAACTGCTCAATTAAAAATTCAAAATATCTTTGAAAATAATACTAAAATATCAAAAAAGATTCGAGAGGGTAAATTCGATGAATCTACGATGGTTGAGTATGCTCAAAAAAACAAATTAGAAGTAAAAAATATTAGAATTAATGGCCTTAAAGATAATAAAGTTTTTAATGAAAATATTATTAAAGAAATTTTTAAAACTAGAAATAAGCAAATTAATTTAATCTCAGACACATTATTGACTAAAAATTATTTAATAATTGTAAATGATACTGAAAAAATAAAGTTAGATAAAAATTCAGAAAATTATAAAAAATATAAATCAATGGCTAAACTTAGGTTAACTAATGAAATATACAAATCTTATGACGATAGTGTTAACGCTAAATATAAAATTGATGTAAACAATAAGGTTGTTAAACGTATTAAAAACTCACTTTAATGAAGTTAAATATTAGTTTTTTAAATTTTAAAAAAAACCACAAAAATAAAAAAGACCAGATATTATTTTTTTCCAGAAGTTGTGGGAGTTACTCAAAAGTAGAAAATTTATTTAGATTTTTACTAGCAGAGAAAAATAGTTTTATATTTGAGTCTGTAGAAAAAGGGAAAATTAGAGGCAGATATACAATTATAGGTCTTAATCCTGATAAATCATGGGATATTAATAAAACTGAGATAATTTTTCAGACAGGAAACATAAAAAAAAAAATAAAATCTGATCCTCTTAAATTTTTAAATAATTTAATAAATAATTTTAATATAAAAATACCCAAGGGGTTACCAGATATGTCTTCTATGCTCGTAGGGTATTTTTCTTATGACATTATAAGATATATTGAAAAAATTCCAAATAATTGCAAGGATGATCTTAGATTACCTGATGTAAGAATTTTTCGTCCAAAAAGTTTAGTTATTTACGATAACTTAAAAAAAAAGATTTATTACATTGAAAATGTTTTTTCTGATATTTCAATAAAAAATTATTATGAGGAATATCAATCTATTAAAAATAATTTTAATTTATTTCAACATTATGAAAACATTGTGTTGCCAGAAAAATTTACTTTTCAGGTAAACAAAAATAAAATAAAAAGCAATATTTCTAAAAATACCTTTAAATCTATGGTGGTTAAAGCCAAGAAGCATATTGAAAAAGGTGATATATTCCAAGTTGTCTTAAGTCAAAGGTTTGAAAGAAAATTCAATAAATATCCTTTAGAAATTTATAATCAACTTAGAAAATTAAATCCTTCCCCTTTTATGTTTTATTTTAATTATGAAGATTTTAAAGTTCTAGGTAGTAGCCCTGAAATTCTAGTAAGACTGAGAAAAAACCAAATAACTATAAGACCAATTGCTGGAACTAGGCCGAGAGGTAAAACTAAATCACAGGACTTAAAATACAAAAAAGATTTATTAAAAGATAAAAAAGAATTGGCTGAACATTTAATGCTGTTAGACCTTGGACGAAATGATGTTGGAAAAGTAGCTAAGACTAATAGTGTTAAAGTAACGGAAAGTTTCAATGTAGAAAAATATTCACATGTTATGCATATAGTGTCTAATGTAATTGGTAAATTTAATGGTAAAACTTCAATTTTTGAAACACTACTTTCAGGATTCCCAGCTGGTACAGTGAGTGGTGCGCCAAAAATAAGAGCTATGGAAATAATTGACCAGCTGGAAAAGAATAAAAGAAAACTTTATGCAGGAGGAATTGGTTATTTTACACCCAATAAAGAATTCGATACTTGTATAGCTTTAAGAACTGCTTTAATTAAAAATAATAAATTTTATGTCCAGTCGGGAGCTGGTATCGTGGCTGATAGTAAACCTGAAAATGAATATCAAGAAACTGTGAATAAAGCTAAAGCGCTAATGAAGGCTATAGATTAATGAAAGTTCTGCTAATAGATAATTACGATAGTTTTACATATAACTTATTTCATTATCTCTCTCATTTAGGATGTAAAGTAGATGTTATAAGAAATGATAAAATTAAATCTAAGGAAATATTAAAAAAAAATTATAAAAAAATAATAATATCTCCCGGCCCTGGGAATCCTGATCAGGCGGGCAATTGTCTAAAAATTGTAAAAGATCTTTATAAAAAAATTCCAATTCTTGGTGTGTGTTTAGGCCATCAAGTCATAGGTCAAGTTTTTGATGGGAAAATTGTAAAAGCTAAAAATTTGATGCATGGAAAAATGAGCAAAATCTTTCATAAAAAAACCGGAATTTTCAAAAATTTCAAATCCAATTTTAAGGCAACCAGATATCACAGTTTGATTATTGATAGAAAAAAATTGCCAAAATGTCTTAAAATAACGGCTGAAACGAAGAATAAAACAATAATGGGAATAATGCATAAAAAATACAATGTTCATGGTGTTCAATTTCATCCTGAGAGCATAAACACAAAAGAAGGGATGAGGTTAATAAAAAATTTCTTAAATTACAAATAAATGGATAAAATCTTAGAAAAATTAAAAAGTAAAACAAACCTGAATTTCGAGGAAAGCAAGTTTGCTTTTGAAGAAATAATGTCAGGTAAAGTCAATGAAGATGATATTTATAAATTTTTAACTTATTCTTCTGCAAAAGGTGAAACATCTGATGAAGTCGCAGGAGGAGTATTCGTTCTCAGGGACAAAGCTTCGAAAGTATCTGTGCCTGATGATACGATAGATACATGTGGTACTGGTGGTGATGGGAAAAATACATTAAACATTTCTACCGCTGCTGCAATATTATTATCTAGTTTTGGTGTAAAGGTCGCTAAACATGGAAACAAATCTGTTTCTTCAAAATGTGGATCTGCAGATGTTTTAGAAAAATTAAAAATTAATATCAATCTTGGGCCAAAAGAAGTAGAGACAAGTATTAAAAATAATAACTTTGGATTTATGTTTGCTCCTGGATATCATTCAGCTATGAAGTATGTTGGGCCTATTAGAAAAAAAATTGGGAAAAGAACGATTTTTAATTTAATTGGACCTTTAAGTAGTCCTGCTAAAGTAAAAAGGCAAGTTGTAGGCGTTTTTGATAAAAAATTAATTAAAATTTTTGCAGTTGCTCTTAAAAATTTAAATTTAAAAAAAGCATTCATTGTAAATAGTGAAGACGGCTTAGATGAAATTTCTCCTTACGCAAACACAAATGTAGCTGAATTAAGTGAAGGAAGTATAAAAGAATACGTTTTGAATCCAAATGATTTAAACATAAAAGTCGATAATTTTGAAAATATTGTTGGTAAAGATCCTGAATTTAATAGCGAAAAAATTAGAGAAATATTTAAAGGAAATGATAATGATTTTTCTATTGCTGTATGCTTAAACGCTGCAGCAGGTTTAGTTGTTTCAGAAAAAACTAATAACTTTAAAGAAGCATATGAAAACTTGAGAAAACATATACTGTCAGGAAAAGTTATTAATTATGTTTCAAGACTTACTTAATGAAAAATATTTTAGAAAAAATAATTAAAGAAAAAAAAGTTATTATAGAAAGATACAAAAATTCTTTTAATCTTGAAAATTTAAAAAATAAAATATCTAATTATAATAATTATTATAATTTCAAAGATAAATTAAAAAAGAATAAAACCTCGGTTATTGCTGAAATAAAAAAAGCAAGTCCATCTGCTGGAATTATCGTTGAGAATTATGATCCGGTACAAATTGCTCAACAATACTACAACTCTGGCGCAGATTGCCTTTCTGTTTTAACAGAAGAAAATTATTTTAAAGGTAAGCTAAAAGATATTCATGAAATTAAAAAAAAAATAAATTTACCAGTATTATGTAAAGATTTTTTTATTGATCCTTTTCAAGTTTATCTTGCTAAAAGCTTTGGTGCTGACGCTATTTTAATTATTTTGTCTGCTATCAACAAAAAAACTGCCGAAGATATTTATAATGTCGCTGAAAAATTAGATCTAAGTACTATAGTAGAAGTTCATACAGACAAGGAAGCAGAAATGGCTCTTAATTTTAAAAATGCAATAATTGGCATTAATAATAGAAACTTAAAAACTCTTAATACTGATATTCAAACAACTTATGATTTGCATAAAATCTTATCTTCTCACCCTGAACCTTTGGTCTGTGAAAGTGGAATTAAATCTGAAAAAGAAGTAGAGGAAATAATTACAAAAACTAAAATAAATAACTTTCTTATCGGTGAATCACTTCTTAAAGACTTGACCAAAAACTCAAATCTTCTCAAGAAAATCCTTCAAATAAAGGCGTAATTAAAGGTTAATTTCACATTGATATTATAATAGAACTTTTGTAGAACAGAAATGTACGAGGTTTGTTCTATGCTTACAAAAAAACAAAAAAACTTATTAATTTATATAAAT
>MDSV01143847.1_pt1 | contig 24757 bp, 18 predicted proteins | sample 810851 | NCBI WGS metagenome assembly MDSV01 (sample SAMN05326640, study PRJNA326480) | marine metagenome | isolation source: seawater | place: Atlantic Ocean: North East | collected 2012
AAAATAATTAATGAAATTAAAAAGATTACCAAACTACCTTTTAAACCAACAAAAAATAAATTTGCAGCATTAGCTGCTCATGATGAAATTGTAAACTTTTCAGGCACATTGAATACAACTGCAGTTAGTTTAATGAAAATTGCGAATGATATTCGGTTTCTTGGTTCGGGTCCAAGAGCAGGTTATGGAGAAATTATTTTACCAGCTAATGAACCTGGTTCCTCAATCATGCCAGGTAAAGTAAATCCAACACAATCAGAGGCTGTTACAATGGTTTGTGTAAAAGTAATAGGCAATCATAATGGAATTACTATGGCTGGTTCACATGGACACTTTGAACTAAATGTTTTCAAACCTCTGATTGCACATAATATTCTTCAATCTATTGACTTGTTAGCTGATAGTACAAAAAATTTCTCACTATACTGTGTGAGAGGCATCAAGGCTGATAAAGTAAAAATTAAAAAACTATTAGATAATTCATTAATGTTAGTTACTGCGCTGGCACCACATATTGGTTACGACAATTCTGCAAGAATTGCAAAAAACGCCCTGAAAAATAATACAACATTAAAAGAAGAAGCTTTAAAAACAGGTCTAATTAACGAAAAAGATTACGACAAAATAGTAAATCCAAAAAAAATGATCTATCCATCATAACTTTCTATCAAAAAATTAAATAAATTTCTTAATTCAACTCGATTTTTTAATTCATTTTCTTGAGTATTAAAATCTCTAACAAAGTTTTGGATTGAGTCTCCTGACTCACCATCAATACTTATTCTCTCGAATCTCGTGGTTTCAGTTAAGAAATCATAATTGATTAAAAAATTTATCTTTTTAATTTTATTACGATATTTTTTTTTTGTTTGAAAAAATTTATATAATTTATCACTATCTAAAATATCTATATCAAACTCAGCAGTAAAGAGATTGCTATTTTCATTCACTTTAAAATTTCCATTCAGTAATTTAATAGAAGCAATTTCAGAAAAGTCTAAGGTAGTATCCTTAATATTTAAAAGCCCTTGATTCAGTTCAATCTTAAGAAATAAGTTTTTTAAAAATCTATAATCAGTAACATTTTGAGATTTCAAGTTAACAATTAAATTTAGATTTTCATTTAAAAATATATTGGATCTCATCAATTTCATAAATAAGGACTCTGACTTGACTAAATCAATCAAACTTAAATCTATTAAATTTATATTCACATTTAAAAAGAAGGGCTTAAGGGTGGCTTTACCATCATAAAGATTTGCGTCTCCAATTTTTTTTCCAGAAAAAAATTCAAGTCTCTTATCATCAAAAAAATAATTGATTGAATATTTTTTTCCAAAACTTGAAACAATAGTTGATCCAACTTTTTTAGTATCTTGATAATTGATATCATTTTTGAAATGAACACCTAATTTATCAAATTTAATATCAAAATTAAAATCTTTTTTATTAAAATCATTCTTAAGAGAAAAAACTATTGGATTATTAAAAATTTCCCCATTCAGATTTAAACGATTTTTAAAATACTGAGAGTCATAATATATTTTTGCTTTATCAATTTTTAAAATTGATAAGGTGTCATCATCTTTATCTTTTAAAAAAATTTTACTATTTGAAAAATCTACGTTTAAGTTACTAAATTTTTTATCAAAAAAATTTAAAATTTGAGGAAAATCAGTCATTTCAAAATTGAATTTTGCTTTATTAACTTTAATATATTCGATTTTCAATTTTTCCTTATCAAAAAATTTTTTAAATGATAAATAAATTTTGAAACTATCAATTTTAGCAAATTCCTTTTCGCCTGCAGTCAACGAAATTTTCCTAAAATGGAAGTGTGGTCTTGGGAATATTGCATAATGTAAATCTTCATTTAAATTTAAATTAAAATTGAATTCTTTTCCTAATTGATTCTCTAATAAATTTTTAACTCTGTCAGCTTTATAAAAAGCTGGAGTTGAAAAATGTGCGACAATTGAAACAATAATGATAACAAATGTAATAACTATTCTTTTATCTGCAATTAAGATACTGAAGTTTTTATAATTTAGTTTATTAAAGAAGATATTTAATAATCTATTATAGGAATCTATAAAACTATTAAACTTTTGAAAAAATGTATTTAAATAATTATTCATTTAAAAATAAGTACTTATAATTAAAAATATAAAATGATAAACTCTGAATATTTAAAAAACCTCAATGAGTCCCAGAAAGAAGCAATAAATTACCTTGATGGACCCCTTTTAATTGTTGCTGGAGCGGGATCTGGCAAAACAAGAGTTTTAACCTCTAGAATAGCAAATATTATTAAGGAAAAAAAAGCATTTCCAAATCAAATTTTGTCGGTGACGTTCACTAATAAAGCAGCAAAAGAAATGCAAAACAGAGTTAGCAACATTCTTGGTGCAGAAGCAACTGGTTTATCATGGCTAGGAACTTTTCATTCTATTTGTGCAAAACTGTTAAGAAAACATGCAGCAGCTGTAAACCTTAATTCAAATTTTACAATAGTTGATACGGATGATCAAATAAGATTAATTAAAAATATTTGTAAAGCGGAAAATATTGATATCAAATTACTGGCTCCCAGATATGTATTGTCAATTATAGATAGGTGGAAAAATAAAGGTCTATATCCAAATGAGGTAAAAATAAATAATAAAGATATTTATGAAAAGACCGTACTGCCAATCTATAAAATATATCAAAAAAAATTATTGGATCTAAATTCTTGTGATTTTGGAGACTTAATTCTCCATACAGTAAAAATTTTAGAAAATAATTTTGATATTAGAGAAATCTATTCAAAGAATTTTAAATATATTCTAGTAGATGAATATCAAGATACCAATTATATTCAAAGTAAATGGTTAAGTTTACTTGCTGAAAAAAATAATAATATTTGTTGTGTAGGAGATGACGATCAATCTATATATAGTTGGCGTGGCGCTGAAATAAAAAATTTTTTAGAATTTGATAAAAATTACAAAAATACAAAAGTAATAAGATTAGAAAAAAATTACAGATCATCACAAAATATTCTAAATGTAGCTTCAACACTAATATCTCATAATCAAAATAGAGTAGGTAAAACTTTAGAATCCACAAAAGATGAAGGAGAACTAGTAAAATTAAATTGTTTTAGAAGTGGTAAAGACGAGGCAGTGGGTATTTCTGATGAAATAGAACAAAATTTAAAAAAGAAATTTTCATTAAACAATATTGCAATTTTAGTAAGAGCAATATTTCAAACAAGAGAATTTGAAGAAAGGTTCTTAAAAATTGGAATGCCTTATAGAATTGTTGGAGGGACAAAATTTTATGAAAGAGCTGAAATTAAAGATTGTATAGCTTATTTAAGAATTACATTTCAAGAAAAGGATGATTTAGCATTTGAAAGAATTGTAAATAATCCAAAAAGAGCTATAGGTGAAAGTGCTATTAAGCAAATTCATGAAAATTCAAAGAAAAATTTAGTTAGTTTAGAAAAATCATCAAAACAGTTAATTGAAAATAATTTGATTAAACCAAAAACTAAGTTGGGTTTAAATTCTTTTTTAAATTTAATAGAAAAATGGCGTTATGAATTAAATGTAAAAAAAATTAATCATGTGAAACTACTTCAGTTAATTTTGGATGAATCTGGTTATTCAGCAATGTTGAAAAATAAAAAAGATTTAGAAAATGAAAATAGGCTCGAAAATATTAAAGAACTTTTAAGTGCAATGAAAGAATTTGATAATTTGGAGAGTTTTTTAGAACACGTTTCATTAGCAACATCTATTGATCAAGATTGGGAAGGTGAAAAGGTAAATATGATGACAATGCATGCAGCTAAAGGATTGGAATTTGATGTTGTTTTTTTACCTGGCTGGGAGGAAGGCTTATTTCCTCACCAAAAATCAATTGAGGAAAAAGGTCAAAATGGTCTGGAAGAAGAGAGACGACTTGCGTATGTAGGCATAACAAGGGCAAAAAAAATTGCAAACATTTCCTTTTCAATGAATAGATTTTATCAAGGAGATTGGATGGATAGTTTGGCTTCAAGATTTATTGATGAATTGCCTGAAAATCATATTGAAAAAAATACCTTTAATGATGAAGACTTTACCCAGGATAATGATTTTGAATTTAATCAAGATTTCGATGACAATGATCAAACTAGAAGCCCTGGTTGGATTAGATATCAAAAAAGAATTAAATGAACCAAAAATACATTAATCTTTTACGAAAGAAATTTTCTAATCTAAATATAGATGGATATATAGTTCCAAAAAATGATGAATTTTTTTCTGAATTTGACCCTCACAAAAGATTGTTTAAAATTTCCAATTTTACAGGTTCTGCAGGTTTAGCCATCATAACAAAAAAAACTAATTATCTTTTTGTGGATGGTAGATATATTTTACAAGCAAAAATAGAGTCAGGAAAAAACTTTAAAATTGTAGATATTACTAAAAATCTTCCCAAAAAAATTATAAAAAATATTATCCTTGGTGTAGATCCAAAAAATATTACTTCGAGTCATTTAAAAAAACTTTTTCATAAAAAAACATTTATTAAGAAAATTGAATTAAATCTTATTGATTCAATTTTTGGATCAAAAATTAAAAAGACAAAACAATTTTTCAAAATTGATGATAATGTAGTTGGAGAAAAAAAATCTATCAAAATAAATAAAGTTGTAAATTTTTTAAAAAAAGTAAGGTCAGATTATTTGTTAATTACAGCTCCTGAAAATGTGGCATGGATTTTAAATATAAGAGGAAATGATAACTTGTATTCGCCAATACCTAATTGTTATTTATTTATTAGTAAGAAGAAAAAAATATTTTTAATTTCAGATAAATCTAAAACTAAAAATATTATAAAAAGCAAAATCATAAAAAAAACAGAGATTATTAGTTTTAATGAAATAGAAAATTTTTTAGAGAAAATTAAATATGGTAATATAATAATTGATAAAAGATCATGTAATTTATTTTTAGAAAATTTAATTAAAAAAAGCTTTAAAATATTAAATTATGATGAGCCAATTTACAGATTTAAATCGATAAAAAATCAATCTGAAATTAACCACATGATCAAAGCTCACGAAGAAGATGGGTTAGCTTTAACAAAATTTATTTATTGGATGAAACATAATAAAAAAAAAATAAGTGAAATAGATGCTCAAAATAAATTAGAAAAATTTAGAAAAATGAGTAAGAATTATTTATATCCTAGCTTTAATACTATTGCAGGTTCAGGGCCTAATGGAGCGATTATACATTATAGAGCAGATGATAAAAATTCTAGATTGATTAGTAAAAAAGATATTTTTTTATTTGACTCAGGTGGACAATATAAATATGGCACAACTGATGTAACCAGAACTATTTGCTTTGAAAAACCACATAGAAAAATAAAAGATATTTTTACAAGAGTTTTAAAGGGACATATTGCTGTTTATTTGTCCAATTTGAATAAAGCTAATACTGGTAAAAAAATTGATTTAAGAGCTAGGAAATTTTTAAAACAAATAAAATTAGATTATGCTCATGGAACTGGGCATGGTGTAGGTTTTTTTCTTAATGTGCACGAAGGTCCTCAATCAATTTCAAAATTTAACAATATTAGATTACAAGCAGGCATGATTTTAAGTAATGAGCCTGGGTATTATAAAGAAAATAAGTTTGGAATAAGAATAGAAAATTTAGTTTATATAAAAAAGATAAATAAGAAAATTGAATTTAGAAATTTAACATTTGCGCCTATTGATAATGAGCTTATCAACTATGATATGCTAAATAGAGAAGAAAAAAATTACTTATTTCAGTACCACATAGATATCTATACAAAATTTTCAAAATATCTTTCTAAAAATGAAAAAAATTGGTTAGCAAATCTAATCTAAAATTTTTTGGAGCTCTTTTTGATTTATTATACTAATTTTCAATTGTCTTGCTAAATTTACCTTTTTACTTGTTGGTTTTTCCCCAACAATCAAATAATTAAGTTTTTTATTAACGTTACTTAAAATTTTTCCTGATTTTGACTCTATTGACGATTTAACCTCAGATCTACTCATGCCAGATAGTTTTCCAGTAATTAAAAATGTTTTATTAGCTAATTTTCCAGCATTTTTATCTATTACATTTTTTTTTATCTTTAAAACTTTTTCCAATTCTACAAGGATTTTTAAATTTGTATCATTTTGAAAAAAAGTGACTAAAGAATTAATTTGTGTTTGACCAATCCCATCAATGTTAAGTAAATCACTAAAAGATTTATTTTTATGAAGTTTAAAAAAATTAGAAGGAGATTTAATGTGATTAGCAATAATTTTTGAATTTTCCATACCAATATGTCTTATTCCTAAAGAATATATAAATTTATCAAAATTTATTTCCCTTTTGCTTTCAATTGAAAATTTTAAATTTGAAACAGATAAATTCCCCCATCCATCTAAAGACCTTATTTTGTTATAATCTAATCTAAAAATATCCTGTGGATACTTAATCAATTTTTTATTCCAAAAATCCTCTACAATCTTTTTTCCAAAACCATCAATATTAAAAGCATCTTTAGATACAAAATGTTTAAGTTTTTCGATAGAAATTTTTTCACAGTCATATCCTTGACTCATACATCTTCTAACTGCATCTTTTTTTTTAGTAGTAATATTAAATTCTTTAACCGTTTCAGATCCACAAGAGGGGCATTTGATAGGAAATTCAAATTCTTTGGAATTTTTAAGTCTTTTACTCATATCAACTGATACAACGTGTGGAATTACATCTCCTGCTCTTTCTACAACTACTGTGTCTGAAATTCTTATATCTTTTCTCTTTATTTCATCTTCATTGTGAAGTGTTGCATTAGACACTAAAACACCCCCTATATTTACAGGTTTTATTTTAGCAACTGGTGTTAAAGCCCCCGTTCTGCCTATTTGAATTTCAATATTTATAATATTTGATATCGAACTATTTGCAGTAAATTTGTGTGCAATTGCCCAGCGAGGTGCATTTGCTACAAAACCTAATCTTTTTTGAAGTTTAAAATCGTTAATTTTGTAAACCAATCCATCAATATCAAAATCAATTTCTGATCTTTTATTTTCAAATAAACTATGATTTTTAACTAAATTTTCTACTCCACTAATTTTTTTATTGAATGGATTAGTTTTAAAACCCCAATCCTGAAGTTTTTTAATAAAATCAGTTTGATTTTTTTGTTTTAAATTTTTTTCAAAACCGTGAGTATAAGCTATAAATTTAAGCGGAATTTTTGAAGTTATTTTCGGATTTTTTTGTCTTAATGATCCTGATGCAGCATTTCTAGGATTTGCGAATTTGAGTTGTATCTTTTTAAAATCACTATTTTTTATAAATACCTCACCTCTAATATCTATTTCCTCAGGAAAATCTTTAGTGTTAATTTTTTGAGGTATATCTTTTATTGTTTTTAAATTTTGAGTTATATCCTCTCCTTCTAATCCATCTCCTCTAGATAAGCCCATTGTTAAATTTCCATTTTTATAAGTTAGGGATGCAGATATTCCATCAATTTTTGGTTCAATAGAATACTCAAGCTGAAATTGTTTATCTAAATCTAAATAATTATATATCTTTTTTTCAAAATTTATTAAGTCCTCTTTATTAAATGCGTTAGATAAAGAAAGCATTGGAACCTTATGTTTTACTTTCTTAAAATTTTTAGATGGTTTAAATCCTACTGTTTTACTAGGAGACTTGCTATTAATAAGAAATTTGTGTTTTTTTTCTAAATCAATAACTTCTTTTTTTAAATAATCATATTCTGTATCTGTAATAATTGAATTATTTTTGTCATAATAAAACTCATTAAATTTTTCAATTTCTTTAAGTTTTTGAAGGTAAATTTTCTTAATTTCTTTATCTTTCATCTATTTGAAAAGACTTTTAAATCTTTTTTTAAATCTTTGAAATAATGATTGTTTATCTTTAGTTTTCTGATCAAATATTTTTTTTTCTGTAAAATCATAATCTTTGTTAAAAATTTTGTAAGTAGCTTTATACCATTTACTTGATCCATAGTTGTAACCCAATAAACTTGCATATCTTTTGGCTTCTTCTTCTAAACCAATTATATAATGCGTCTCTGCAAGTCTATGAATTGCTTCTTCAACATAGATTGTTGTTTCATAGTTTTCTAAAATATTCTTAAATCTATTTATTGCAGCTATCCATTTTTTTGATTTTAAGTAATGCCTACCAATGAACATTTCTTTTCCTGCCAATCTATCTTGAATTAATTCAATTTTAAATTGAGCATCAGATGCAAATTCAGTAGCTGGATATTCTTTAACTATAAATTCGAATTCTTTTTGAGCATTTAATAACGGTCCTAGATCTCTGCCCTCATCAATTATATTTTCATAATAACACATAGCTAATAAAAAATGAGCATAGTCCTGATCTTTATGATTAGGATAAACTTTTAAGAATCTTTCTAAATGATAAATTGCATCTGAATAATAATCATCAGAGTAATAAACATAAGCCGACATCAAGGCTGCTAAAGGTGCCCAATCTGATTGGGGGAAAATTATTTCTGCTTCATTAAATTTTTGAGCTGCAAACAAAGTGTCACCTTTAAGAAATTCATCATAAGCCTCATTGTATAGATCAATCATCTGAGTTTCTAAATTGGTACTTTTAAGTACTGTTACTTTCTCTTCTTTTGAGCAGGAAAATTGACTTAACATGATTAGTATCAATATCAAAAATTTATACGATTTTTTCATTAATATATTCTTAACAGATTATTTTTTTTTACAGAATAGTATTATGCAATAGACTTAAGATTTTGTCTATTTACTAAGGTGTATGGAATGTTTTTTTCAGTAATTTCAAATATTGAAAAGTTTTCTTTATTTTCAAAAACCTTTCTCAGTAAATCATTGGTTAATTTATGACCACCTTGTGAACATTTTATTTTTCCAACAATCTTATATCCAGATAAAAACAGGTCTCCCATACAATCTAAAATCTTATGATTAACAAATTCTTTTTTGTTACGTAAATTTTCTTTATTCACTACACTTCTGTTTTTAACTACTATAGCATTATCTAATGATCCACCCTTAGCAAAGCCCATTGATCTCAATTTTTCTATATCTTCATACAAACAAAAAGTTCTTGAATTAAAAACATCAGTTAAATTGTCTTCATAAACTTTTAAGACATTTCTTTGATTTCCAATTAACTCATTTTCATATTTGATTTCAAAATCAATTTCTAAATTTATTTTACTTGGCTCTATAGATATAAATTTATTACCATCATTAATTTTAATATTTTTGTTAATTCTTATTACTTTAATTGGATTTTCGCTTATTTTAAGACCATGCTTCATTATTTCTTTTACGAAAATTTTTGCTGAACCATCTAAGATTGGAACTTCTTCATTATCAATTTCTATTAGTGCGTTATCAACACCTAAACCAAACAGTGCTCCCATCAGATGTTCAATAGTTGAAACTGATACACCGTAATCATTTGTTACAGTGGTACAAAGCATTGCTTTTGAAACGTTGTTTACGTTTGGATACACAATATTATTTTCTTTTAGATCTATTCTTTTGAAAATGATCCCAGTATTGGGATCGGCTGGTATAATTTCTAGATTCACCTTATTACCTGAGTGAAGTCCAACCCCTGAAAACTTAATATTATTCGAAATAGTTTTTTGATGTAAAAACGACATTCGAACTAATTACATTGAACTAATGTATTTCTAAATTCAAGAAATGTTACAAATAAATACTTTTAGTCAAATAGATTAAAAAATTTCTCAAAAAACCCCATTTTAGTTGAATTTTTAGGAACAATTTGTACCTCATTAAAGTTTTCACCCTTGAAAATTTTAAGAGCAGCTTGATTAATGGTCAAACTACCTTCGGAATTATGATTTTTAACATAGCTTGCTGATAAAATCTGACCTATTTCTATTTGGTAATGTTTAAATTTAGTATTTAAATTTTTTATAAAATAATTTGATAAACAAATAAATTGTATTTGTACTATAAGATTATCACAACTTAATTCGTAGTCTAAATGTTTCAATCTTTGATTATCGACTTCATAGTGTTCAATTAGCATATGAATAATTGAACTATCTAAATTATTTTCTTTAACTTCTTCCTTAATTTCATGAAGCATTTGTTTCATTTCATTTAATGTTATTTTTTTTCCAAAAGATTTTCTTTTTATCGAAACGCTTACTGAATTGAATAAATTTGAATCAACAACTAAATTTATCTTTTTAACAAAAATTTTGGTTAACTTTTCAAGTTTAAAAATATTTTTATCCAGAAATCCACTCAAAATATTTTGGTCAGTTTCAGGTAAAAAAGAATCTTTTGTAAATATATCCTGGTAGATTTGATTGCTTCTTTTATCAAATGCTGAAATTGAAATTTCTTTAGGTCCTATATTTAAGAAAATATCGAATTCTTGATAATTATTCATTAACTATGATTTGATTTATAATTCTTAAATCAATTACCTTAATTTTTTTAAAGCTATTTGATTTTAGTATTTTAAAACTGTTATTTAATGCTTCATAAATATTTTTAGATGGTAATTTTAACAATATTCCATTTTTTAATTCAACATCCCATCTGGAAGATGGGAAAAAATGTAAGTTTTTAATATTTCCATAATCAATGTCTGATTGGTCAATCTTTTCTTTGATTTTGAAAAAGTTTTCATAAGAAAATTTTCCAAATACGTTTGGCAACTCTTCATTAATCTTATTGGAACTTATAAGTTTTCCATTAGAGCCAAGAGAAAAAAATTTACCATCAATCATTGTATTAGCTAAAAGTTTGGTATTTTGAATTTTTATTTTAAGAGTTGAGGGATATTTTTTGAAAACATGAATATTTTCGATCATTTTATATGAGTCCATTAAGATATAAAAATTATCCTTTTTAAGAAAAAGAATATTTCCTTCAACTAATTTTTTTAATTTTTCTTTGAAATTTAAATAATCTTTTTTTTCAAAACCAGAAATTTCTAAATTTTCAACTTGAAGAAATTTTTTTGATTTTAAGCTATCATTATTAATTGTTCCAAATAAAAATAAAAAAAAAATATATAATATGATTTTCTTATTTACGTATAGATGCATCTTTTAATATCCGTTCAATTAGATTAAAAAAATTAATACCTTTATACGCTGCTATTTCTGGTACTAGAGAAAGTTTTGTCATTCCTGGTTGCGTGTTTATTTCTAACAAATAAAATTTTCCCTTATAAAATTTAAAATCTGATCTAGTAATTCCTCTGCATCCAATCAACTTATGTGCTTTATGAGCTATACTTAAAACTTGATTTAATTCCTTTTTTTTTAAGTCTACTGGTATAATGTGTTTTGTTTTTGCTTTTACATCATATTTTGCTTTATAATCATAAAAAGTTCTCTTGGGTTTTAATTCTATAGCACCTAATTTTTCATCTCCCATTATAGCAGCCTGTATTTCTCTACCAGGTATAAATTTTTCTATTATAATATTTTTATAAGAACTTAAAATTTTTAGTTTTTTAATTAAATTCATCTTGTTACAAATAAAAACATTTACACTCGATCCTTCGTTGATTGGTTTAATGACAACTGGGTATCCTAATTTTTTTCCTACAAAATTTCTTAAATTCTTTATTTTTCTCTCAAATGAATACATAATAAATTTTGGGGTAAGAATTTGATTTTTTGAAAAGATTTTTTTTGAAATTTCTTTATCCATTGCTTTTGCAGAAGCAATAACACCTGAATGAGTATATGGAATCTTAAAATTTTCTAGGATGGTTTGAATATATCCATCCTCTCCAAATTGGCCATGTAATGCATTAAAAATTATGTGGGGCTTAAAATTTTTAACATTTTTCTCTAATTCAAAATTTGGTTCACAAATCCTAATTTTATAATTTTTTTTTCTTAACTCTTTAGCAACTTGTTCTCCGGTATCCAAACTAATTGACCTTTCTTTTGAAATACCTCCAGATAAAATTAATATTTTTTTTTTCAAATTACTCCAATATTTTAATTTCTTTTTCTAACTTTATGCCTGTTTTTTTTTTTACTTTTTTAATGACAAATTCTATTAAATTTTTCATATCTTCATATCTTGCATTACCTTTATTTACAAAAAAATTGCAATGTTTTTCTGATATACATGCATCTCCAAATTTTATGTCAAGGGGCACACATTCTTTAATTATTTCCCAAACTTTTTTATTAGATTGATTGATTGGATTTTTAAAAGTACTTCCACAAGTCTTTATTCTTGTTGGTTGATTTTTTTCTTTTTTTGCTTTTAGAGAGTCCATTAGGTTTTTAACTTCATTTTTGTCAGCTGTTACACCTTTGAATGTAGCACTCAAAAAAATTAAATCTTCAGGTAAATTGTTCTTTCTATATTCAAATTTTATATCTTCTTTTGGTATTGTTATTACTTTTCCCTCTTGGCTAATTGCTTGAACAGAAATAAGGATATCTTTAAATTCCTTACCAAAACATCCTGCATTCATCCTAATTCCACCACCAACAGAGCCTGGTATACACGATAAAAATTCTAAACCGCCTATTGAATTTTCCATTGCAAATGTAGATAAAACTTTGTCTGAAACAGAGCTACCAGCAATGATTAAATCTTGGGAATGTTTAGATAAATTACTAAAATTTTTTCCTAGTTTAATAACAACACCATTAAACATAATATCTGGGATCAAAATATTTGATCCAGCACCTAAAATAAAAATCTTTTCTTTATTTTCAATTTTTTTAAGAAATTCGATTAAATCTCTTAAAGTTTCTGCTTTAAAAAAAACTTTTGATTTACCACCAATATTAAACCAATTTTTTCTTTTTAAATCATGCTCAAAATCTATACTTGAGGTAAAATCTTTTAATAGTTCTTTTAATTCTTTTATATTCATTTTATTAATATAGGAATTTCCCTTATCCATCCTGAAATTGATCCAGCTCCCATTGAAATGACAATCTTTTTTCCGAAAAAATTTTTTTTGATAAAGCTTGCTAATTGATGTTTATCTTTAATCAAAAACAGCCTCACCTTTGAATTTTTAATTAATTGTTTTGCAAAATTTACATACTCGAAACCTAATTTTATTTTTTCCCCAGCTGTATATATTGGAAATAAAAAAACTACATCTGCATCTTTAAATGCATACGAAAATTCTTTTTTAAGATCTCTAAGTCTTGATATTCTGTGAGGTTGAAAAATACAAACTTTTTCATAACCTTTGTAAACTTTTTTTACACTTTTCAACACTTCTTTTATTTCGGTTGGATGATGAGCATAATCATCATAAAAATCAATATTATTATAAGTAAATATTTTATTAAATCTTCTTTGAACACCTTTAAAATTTTTCAAGCCATTTTTAATATTTTGGATCGATAAACCTACGGTTAATGCAACAGCAATAGCAGCAACTGAATTTTGTATATTATGTAATCCTAACAAAGGGATAATAAAATTTTTTATTAATTTTTTTTTCTTATTTGGTAAATTTATGCTTAAGTTAAATTTAGAATATTCTCTGTATAAATTGATATTCTTTATTTGATAGTTAGATTTTTTTGAAATTCCGTATGTATAAAAATTTTTATTTTTTAGTTTATGAATTAATTTTTTATTATTTTTATCATCAATACAAATAAATGATTTCCCAAATGATGGAACTTTATTCACAAACTTTTCAAAATGAGAGTTAAGGTCTTGTAGGGATTCATAATAATCCATGTGTTCTCTATCTATATTTGTAATTATTGAATATGTTGGGGGTATATAAACAAAACTCCCATCAGACTCATCAGCCTCTAAGATTGACCAATCGCTTTTTCCTAATTTAGCAGAATTATTAAAAGAATTTATAACACCCCCATTAATAATTGTGGGATCTAGTTTAGTTTTTTGAAAAATTGAAGCTATTAAAGATGTTGTTGTTGTTTTTCCATGAGAGCCAACTACTACTATATTTTTACTTAATGAAACAATATGGGCAAGCATTTCACCCCTTTTGTAAATGGGTAATCCTTTTTTTTTTGCTTCAAGTAATTCTGGGTTATTTTTTTTTATTGCTGAAGAAATAACTACAATTGATGCTTTCCTTAAATTTTGTTTTTTATGTCCAATAAAAACTTTAATTTTTTGTTTTTTTAATCTGTCTATATTTCTATTATAAGAAATATCACTTCCCTGAATATTGAAACCTTTACTTCTCATTATTAATGATAATCCACTCATTCCAATTCCACCGATTCCTATAAAATGGATAACTTCAGTTTTTGCTAATTCAATTTTCATTCTATTGAGTTTAATATTTTTTTATTGTTATCAATCCAAGAGTTACGGATTCTAAAATTTTCCATCCTTTTTTTTTTATTATCATATACTTCACGATTTTTAAGAATATTAAAAAAAAAGTCCTCTATTTTTTTTTGATTAAGTTCATTTTGATTAATAATCCAACTATAACCTTTCTCTTTGTAAAAAGAAGCGTTCTCATATTGATGGTTATCTTTAGAATCTGGCAAAGGTATTGCAAGAAATGGTATGTTTAAAATAACAAGCTCTGATAATGTTGAAGCTCCAGCCCTTGTTATACAAAAGTCTGATCTTTTTATTAATTCTGATAGTTTTTTTTCATACGAAAAAACTTTATTTTCAATATTATTTAAAGAGTAAAATTCACTTAAGAATTTAATATTATCTTTATTAGTTTGATGGAAAATTTTAAGTGAAAAATTTTCATTTATATTTTTAAAAGCTTCATGAAAATATCTATTAAAAAAGCTCGCACCCTGGCTACCACCAATGATAACTATTTCAAACTTATATTTTTTAAGATTAGTATTATGATCTTCAAAAAAACTTTTTCTAACTATTGGGTTTATTAAAAATTTTTTATTAAGATTTTTTTGGGGAAAATTTTTAATATTGTCAGAATAACAAAAAATTTTTTTACACGAATTTAAAAAAAATCTGTTAGCTCTACCTAAAACCATATTTGGTTCCAATAAATATATATCTTTATTAAGAATTTTTGATGCTAGACACAAAGGTAAGCTCATATATCCACCAGTAGAAAATAAAAATTCAATTCTTTCTTTCCTAATTAAAAGAAGACAACGTATTGTTAAAAAAATGATAATTAAAATATTAATAGGTAAAAGAATTTTATTCTCGAGTTTTGGTGTATTGATAACAACATAATCATTTAATTGATTACATAAAAACTTTTCTCCTCTCAAATCAGTTGAAAAAATTATATCATATTTATCTTTAAGATGTTCGTATATGCTTAAAGCAGGACTCACATGACCTCCTGAGCCACCAGTTGAAATTAAAATCTTTTTTTTCACAATTTCACTATCCTATTTTTCTCTTAGTTAAATTTAAAATTATACCTGATAAAGTCGATACGCTGACAATTGAAGAGCCACCATAACTCAAGTAAGGTAAAGTCATTCCAGTTGTAGGGAATAGCCTTATGTTTACTCCAATATGAATTAAGGCTTGCAGCAAAATTAAGCTTACACATCCAGTTAAGATTAATTTTATTCTATCATTTTTTTCTAAATTAATTTTTTTAAAAACCAAATAAATAAAGATTAAAAAGATAAATAAAATTAAAATGATTGAAATCACACCAAATTCCTCTGAAATAACTGAAATTATATAATCGGTATGAGCCTCAGGAACTTTATTTTTTAATGTACCTTCTCCAATACCTTTACCAAAAAAACCGCCACTTATAATTGAGTCTAAAGCTTTATCAGACTGAAAATTATGAGTTCCTAATTCTTTATTAAAAAAAGAAAATATTCTGCTTTTAATGTAAGCAAATTTTGTAACAAACATTATAAGATAAAAACAAGTAATTATTAATGTCAAAAATAAAGTTGAAAGAAACAACAAACTCACACCAGAAATAAAAATTAAGATACCCCAACAAAAAACAACCAATAATGTCTGGCCAATATCGGGTTGTAATACAAGAAAGGATGAAACAATTGCAGTAATTAAAAATGAGAAAAAGTACCTTAAATTTTTATCTTTGATTCTTTTACTACATAAAATCATTGCTATCATAACTATTAAAAAAGGTTTCAATATTTCAATTGGTTGAAATCTTGGTAAAAAAAATAGATCTATCCACCTTTTTGAACCTTTTACCTCAATTCCAATTAATGGAACTAAAAACAAAAATAATAAAGAAATAATGAAAAAAAATAATGAAAACTGAAATAAATTTTCATAATTTATTGAGGAAATAGTAAAAATTATAAATAACCCTAAAAGTATATATGCCAAATGTTTAAAGAAAAAAAAATAATCATTAGTATCCAATCTGTCTGAAGCAACTAATGATGTTGACACTAAAGAAAAAAATAATCCAATAAAAAATAAAATAAGAATGATCAACAAAATTGATTTGTCTAAATTTTTCCACCAACTATAATAAAAATTATTGATTAATTTAATTTTTTCCATGAAATAAATGTTTTATCAATTTGTTAAAATACTTACCTCTTTCTTCAAAATTTTTGAAATCATTAAAAGAAGCACCAGCAGGACTAAAAAGTATAATTTGTTTTTTTGAAAGTTTATCTTTTAAAATCTCATCAATTATAATCTTTATTGAAGATTGAATATTTTTACTAATTTTGCAATTTACTTTTGAATTAAGTTGACGAAAAAAAATTAATGAATTTTTACCAAAAATAAATGCTTTAATATTTTTACATTCCTTATTTTTTAAATTAAATCTATCACCCTTTTTTGGGATTCCACCAAGAATCCAATAAACATTTTCCAAATTTTTTAACAAACTTTCAGTTGACGCAAAACTAGTAGATTTTGAATCATTTATTATTTTTAGATTTTGATCTTCATAAATTATTTGTTGGCGATAATTTAATCCCTTAAAATTATTTAAAGTTTTAATTACTTTTATTTTATTTAATCTTAACTTCTTGGATATTGCATTAATAAAACATAAATTTTCTTTATTACCCTCAGAATCAAAATATTCATTATCTAAATCTTTAAATAATGATTTATTTTTTTTTGTATTAACTAATATTTTCGTAATATTATATTTTTTTGATTTAATTTTCTTTTTAATATTGAGATCATTTTTATTAAGAAAAACAATTGAATCTTTATTTTGATTTTCTAACAATCGAAATTTTGCACTAATATAATTTTTTAAATTTCCATGACGTTCTAAATGATCAGCAGAAATATTAAGAATTACTGAGTATTGAGATTTGAATAATTGACTGTAGGCTAATTGGTAAGAAGAAACTTCAATTACAAATAAAGTTTTTTTTGAAATTTTTTTTTCAGACAAAATAGGTCTTCCAATATTTCCTACTATTCTAGCATCTTTTTTTTGATTTAATAAAATTTCATATAAAATTTGAGCTGTTGTTGATTTTCCATTGGTGCCTGTAATTGCAATACTCTTATTTTTTTTATAGAAAGTATAGAAGATATCAAGATCCGTATAAATTTTATCATAATTTTTTTTTAAAATTTTTGAAAGTTTACACTTATTAATATTTATTCCTGGACTTAATATTATGCTGTCAAATTTTTCTTTAATTAAATTACTGTAGCTTATTTGTTTTAATTTTAATGAATTATTCGTTTTTTGATTTTGGTTGTCATCAAAAACGAATAATTGATTTTTTTTTTTTAAAAAATTAAATGCTGAAATACCACTTTTTCCTAAACCATAAATTAAAATTTTTTTATTAAAAAAAAAACTTTTGTTATCGATCATCTTAACTTAAGTGTTGCAAGCCCGACCATAGCTAAAATTATTGAAATTATCCAAAATCTAATAACTACAGTTGACTCTGGCCATCCTTTTTTTTCAAAATGGTGGTGGATTGGAGCCATTTTAAAAACTCTTTTTCCAGTTAACTTAAATGATATAACTTGAACCATTACTGATACTGCTTCTAATACAAAGAGACCACCTGTAATAGCTAAAACTATTTCGTGTTTAGTAATGATGCCTACAGCTCCTAATGATCCTCCTAAAGATAATGACCCAGTATCACCCATAAAAATTTTTGCTGGCGGGGCGTTAAACCATAAAAACCCTAAACAAGATCCAATAATTGATCCACAAAAAATTGAAACTTCACCCGTACCTTCAACATAAGGAATATGTAAATACTCAGAAAAAACTATATTACCTGTTACGTAGCTAATAAAAGCAAAACAAGCTGCAACTAAGATTACAGGAACTGTAGCTAATCCATCTAGCCCATCAGTTAAATTTACTGCATTAGATGATCCTACAATTACAAAAATTGTAAAAGGAATAAAAAACCAACCTAAATTTATAACCAAATTTTTAAATAGAGGAAAATATAAATTAGTTAATTCATCATTACTTGAAAAATTTATAAGAAATAAAATCCCTATAGTTGCAAATAAAATTTGAAAAAGAATTTTTAACTTTGAAGAAATCCCTGAAGAATTTTTTAATCTAATCTTTTTATAATCATCATAGGCACCTAACGCGCCAAATGATATTGCGATATATAAAGCAAAAATTACGTAAATATTTCTTAAATTACCCCACATAAAAACAGAAATTAATAAACCTGTTAGAATTATCAAACCTCCCATTGTTGGTGTGCCTATTTTTTTTACTATGTGGTCTGTAGGTCCATCTTGCCTAATTGGATTAAATATATCTTTATGAGCAAAATATCTTATAAATGGATTTCCTATTAGAAGGACAACGATTAATGAAGTAAAAAAAGCTAGACCAGTTCTTACTGTTATATATTTAAAGATATTCAAAAAAGAGAAAGTATCTACAAAGTTTAAAAGAAAATTATAAAGCATTAATATTTCTCTTTTTTAATTTACTTACAAAATTAAATAAACCCGTTGAATTAGATCCTTTTATCATCAAATAGTCACCATTATTTAATTTATTGTTTATTAAATTGTCTAATTCCGAATCATCTTTTAAAATACTTCCTCTTATATTTGCCTTTATTTTTTTATAAGTTTCTTTTATTTCTTTACCCATAATATGCACTTTATTAACAGAAATTTTGTTTATTTTTTGACCCATGGCTTTATGTAATTTTTTAGAGTGTTTTCCTAATTCCAACATATCTCCAAGAATTACGTGTTTTTTATTCTTGTTTACCTCTATCTTTTGAAAGTTCTCTAATGCTGAACTTAAAGATAATGGATTAGAATTATAACTTTCATCCACCAAAAAAATATTTTTATTATTTAAATTTAATTTTGTTATATCGCCCCTTCCCTGTGTCATTTTGATATTTAAAAACTCATTATCTTTTAATTTTTTTACATCAAAATAAATTTGCATAACTGTTAAGGTTGACATCATATTATAAATCAAATTTCTATAATTATTTTGAACATAAAAAAATTTTTCAAAATTATTTATTCTTAAAACAACTTTATATTTATTTTTCTTTTTAATTATTTTTTTTAAATTTAATGTTGTATTTTTTTTGTAAATAGAAAAAGTAAATATTTTAAGCCCCCTTTTTTTTGCTAATTTTTCATGAAATCTAAAAAAATTATCGTCTGCATTTAGTATTATCGATCCATTTTCTTTAATATTATTTATTATTTCACCTTTCGCAGATGCAATTTGAGATATGTTTTTAAAATTTTTAATGTGAGCAAAACTTATATTTGTAATTATGCCTATGTCAGGCTTGATGATCTTAGATAAAAAATCAATTTCACCTTTTTTATCCATTCCCACCTCAAGTACTCCAAAAATATCATTTTGATTTATATTTAATAAACTAACAGGAACCCCATATTTGTTATTATATGATTTTTTTGAATATGATGTTTTAAATAATTTATTTAATGTTGAGCTTAATAAATCTTTTAATGAAGTTTTCCCACAGCTACCTGTAATTGCAATAATCTTAGTATCTATATTGTTTCTGAATTCACTAGCACATTGAAGCATAAAATTCAGGGTATCTTTCACTTTAATTTGCTTTGCTAAGTTATGACTTTGATTAAATTTGTTTACAATTGCTAAAGATGGTTTTCTTTCAAATACTTCTTTTAAGTAATTATGAGCATCCTTTTTTTTTCCTTTAATTGTAAAAAAGATATCATTTTTATTAACTTCCTTGGAATCAATTACTACATTTTTTATTTTTAAATTTTTTAAATTTGAGTTTGAATTTGAAATATCTTTGATGATATTTAATTTTAAATTTTGAGATATTGTCTTATTTTTTTTATTTATAGATTTTAAAATAATTTCTTTGTCTGAAAAAAATCTTGTCCTGTTTTTATATATTTGGGTCTTTTCATGGCCTTTACCAGCAACTAAAAGAATTTCTCCACTTTTTAAGTTGGAAATAGCTTGATGAATTGCTTTTTTTCTATCTGGAATTTCAAAAATTTTTTTCAAATCAATTCCTTTTTTAACTTCTTCTCTTATTAATTTAGGATTTTCATTTCTGGGATTGTCATCAGTGAGGTAAATCTTTTCACAGTATAAATTTGACAATTTTCCCATCAGTTTCCTTTTGGACTTATCTCTGTCTCCACCACAACCAAAAACTATTGAAATTTTCTTTTTATAAAATTGATCTCTAATATTTTCTAAAACTATTTTTAAAGCGTCAGGAGAATGAGCATAATCTAAAATTACTTTGGAATTATTATAAATTCTACCGATTTTTTCAAGTCTACCAGTAATTGGTTTAATCTTATTCAAAATTTTAAATATATCTTTTATATTTATTCCACTTTTTTCTGCAGCCATGATAGCCATTAAAATATTTTTTAATTGAATTTTGCCAATTAGATTTAATGAAAATTTAAACTTAAATTTTTTATAATTTAATTCAATCAGCTGACTTTCACCTTTAAACTCATGAGATATAATAAAAATTTGCTGATTTTTTCTTTTGGGTGATAAAAAGTTTAGTTTTAGTTTTTTTTTTTTACTAATATTTTTTATAATATTAAATTGTGGAATAGATTGATCAGTTACAATATTTCCATTTTTTTTAACTAAATTTCTAAATAGATGCAACTTTGAATTAAGATAGTCCTTAAAATTTTTATGATAATCTAAATGATCATGAGAAAGATTGCTAAAAATACCAATATTAAACATTAAACCATCTAATCTATGCTGCTTCAATCCATGGCTCGATGCTTCCATTATTACATTGTCTATTCTTTGTTTTTTTAATTTTTGTAATAAATACCCAAGATTAACAGGGTCTATTGTTGTATTAGATAAACTTTTAAATAAATTATTCTTTTTAATTCCAAGAGTCCCTATTGAAGCAACCTTTTTTTTATTTAGTTTTAAAATTTGAAAATAGAAATCTGAAATCGATGATTTCCCATTTGTTCCTGTAACAGCTACTAAGTTATTAGGTATTTTATGGTAAATTTTATAAGAAACTTCTGCAAGTAGTTTTCTTACATTTTTTGAATTTAGAAATAGAATATTGCTTCTTAATCCACAAAATTTTTTCTCATATATAATAATTTTTGCACCTTTTTTTATTGCAGTACTAATAAAATTATGGCCATCAAATTTATTTCCTTTAATTGCAAAAAAAACAAAATTTTTTTTTATTTTTGAACTATTAGCTGTAATTCCTGAAAAAAAGTAATTTTGATATTCCTTTTTAACGTCTGGAAAGAAATCTTTAAGGTGCATTTTTAATTAACTTGTAGATACTTTGTGGCTAAAATAGGCCCAATTCTATCTATAATTTGACCAGCAACCTCAACTGTAGTCCAGCCTGCCGTGTTGAAAGGTGTCCCTACAAAACTCCCTTTTTTATTTCTATAATTATAAATATATGTTGGTGATCCCTTTGGAGATTCTAACATTAAAACCAAAACAAATTTAGGTTTTGAAGAAGGAAATATTGAGGCAAAAGTGTTTATTTTAGTTTTTGAATATGTACCTTCAATCGGTTGTTGAGCCGTACCTGTCTTGCCTGCAATTTCATAACCCTTAATATTAGCTAGATTTGCTGTTCCTTCATCTGACAAAACAACTTTTCTTAAAATTTTAATCAATTCTTTTGAAACCCTGGTTTTTAAAATTTTTTCTTTTTTTTCTTCAATAAATTTTTCAGATTTGATTAATTTTGGAACTACATTAAATCCTCCATTGGCTATTATGGAATAACCTTTTGCTAATTGTAATACTGTAGTCGAAACTCCATGACCATATGATGCTGTTGCTAGTTTACATTTTCCTAATTTAAATTTTTTTGGCCTTGCAATTTCATGTATATCAAAATCAATTTTTCCAAAAATTCCCATTTTTTCTAAAAAATGTTGAAACTTTTCAGAACCAATTTTCTGAGCTATGCGAACAGAACCAATATTGCCAGATCTTACTAAAATTTGTTCAGCAGTTAAGTTTGAGGGCATTTTTTCATCATATTCTCGGATTGGGAATCCACCACAATTTATTGATTTAGGTAAATTTGTAAACTTAGTATCTTTTTTTATTAATCCTTCATTTAAAGCTGCAGCTAAAGTAAAAGTTTTAAAAACCGATCCAAATTCATAAGTCCCCTTAGTAACTTTATTTATATAGTTTAAATCAGTTATTTTTTTTCTTTCATTAAGATTAAAATCTGGCAAAGAAATAAGTGAAAGAATATCCCCATTATCAACATTCATTAAAATTGCTGCAGTGCCTTTCGCTCTAAATATTTTTTGAAATTTAATCAATTCATCTCTGATCAAATACTGGATATCAGTATCAACTGTTAAAACTACTGGAGTTAAATTTTTTTTTAGTTTTTTATCTAATGATTTTTCTAAACCAGAAATACCATTATTGTCTTCATCTATTTGTCCTACAATATGACTAAATAAATTTTCTTGAGGATATACTCTGATTATTTTTTCTTCAGGTATAATTGATTTATCCCCAAGTTTCATAAGCTTTTCATAGTTTTCTTCTGATATTTTTTTTTCAAACCAAAAAAATTTTTTTTGGTCTAGTTTTTTCTTTATTAAAGCGTAATTTTTTTCTGGAAAAATATATTTAAGATTTATTAATAGTTTTTGCTTATCAATTACATCTTTGGGATTAATTCCTACATTTATTGAGCTAACTGTCTTTACAATTATCGTACCATTTCGATCAGTTATATCGGCTCTATATAACTTTTTTGATATTAAGGGACTTGAACTATTTTCTATATTTACTAGTTTCCGTGATCCTAAGTGTAATAAATGAATTGAGTAAATTAAAGAAATCGTAAAAAAAATAAAAAAAATAAAAGCTATTCTATTAAATTGTATATTTAACTCTAATTTATTATTTATATTAAATAAATTAGTCTCGGACTCTTCTAAAATAATTTTTTTTAAGTTTTTAGTCATTTTTTTTATAAATTTTAAATTTATCTATTTTGACAATACTTTTATCAATATCGATAATTTTTATGTCTTCTAACTTTTTTTTAACCAATTTTTTTTCAAAATAAATTGACTGGAAATTTAGAAGTTTTTCAGATGAACTTAAATAATTAAACTCCAGATTAAGATTTCCAAATTCTTTTTTTAGAAATCTCAAATTTTCTTTTGTAATAAAGATCTGATCCTCTATTTCTTTAGTGGAATTTTTAACGATTGCAGTTAGTAAGATTAAAGTAAATATACTTAAAATAAAAAAAACTTTTCTCATAATTTGTGACTAAAATTTTCTATTTTAAGAAGATGGTTAAACTTTTTCAAAAGATCTGTTTCAAATTCATAAAAGTTATCATCTTTTATAACATACCTTAATTTTGCTGATCTTGATTGAGGATTTTCAGATAATTCAAGATTAGATGGTATGATTGGTTTTTTTTGTATTAGTTTAAATAATTTTTTTGATGTTTTTAATTTTGGTTGATACCTAGAAATACTTTTATTCTCTGACAAGCTCCTAAAAAAATATTTAACAATTCTATCTTCCAATGAGTGAAAGGTTACAACTGCCAAAACTCCATTTTTATTTAAAATTTTAGTTGCATTAATTAATCCGTGAATAAGTTCACTAATTTCTTGATTAACAAAAATTCTTAGTGCTTGAAAAATCTTAGTTGCACTATGAATTTTAAAATTTTTCTTCCTTTTTGTTTTTTCTATTAAAGCAACTAAACCCTGAGTATCAATATCTTTATTTTGTCTTTCGATTACAATTTGATTTGCAATTCTTTTTGCATCTTTTTCTTCTCCAAAAAATTTAAAAATCTTTTCAAGTTCATTTGAACTTAATTTATTTATCACATCTTTTGCTGAAAAATTATTAATTCCCATTTGCATATTTAAATCACCTGTGGCGTTAAATGATAATCCTTTCGAAGAATCTTTGATTTGAATATATGAATATCCTAAATCAAAAATAACTCCTCTTATATTTGCCTCCTTTAATTTTAAATCATTTAATTGGCTGAATTTTTTATTCTTAAAGTAAAACCTATTTTGATTCTGTTTAAAGATTTCGTCGGCTTTTATTTTTGTATTTATATCTCTATCTAATGCAATAACTTGTGTATTTTCATAACTTAAAATTTTTTTTGTGTATCCACCTTGGCCGAATGTACAATCTATAAATGTGCCACCATGTTGAGGGGTAATAATGCTAATTAATTCATTAAGCAGTACCGGATAGTGTTT
>MDSV01076173.1_pt1 | contig 24754 bp, 19 predicted proteins | sample 810851 | NCBI WGS metagenome assembly MDSV01 (sample SAMN05326640, study PRJNA326480) | marine metagenome | isolation source: seawater | place: Atlantic Ocean: North East | collected 2012
ATGGTTAGACCTGGTATGATTAACTTAGATTTTGCAGATGTAGAAACTGTAATGAGCTCAATGGGCAAAGCAATGATGGGAACTGGTGAAGCTGAAGGTGAAAATAGAGCGATGGCAGCAACAGAAATGGCTTTAAACAATCCATTGATTGACGAGTATTCATTAAAAGGTGCAAAAGGATTATTAATTAATATTACAGGCGGTAAAGACCTAACTCTATTTGAAGTCGATCAAACAGTTCAAAAAGTAAGAGCTGAAGTCGATCCTGAGGTAGAATTAATTTTTGGAGCTATTAGAGATGAAAATATGAATGGTAAAATGAGAGTATCCGTTGTAGCAACTGCTTTAGATGGCCATAGGCCTGAAACAAACACAGTGCTGAACATGGTTTCTAGAATTCAGAATAGGAACAATGGTTACTCAGAGAGTTTGTTTTCTCAAAACCCAAATTTAGAAAATAACACTTTAAACTCTATTGAAGGAGCCACAGCATTAAAACTTGATGAAAAATATGAGGTCGACGAAATAAAAGCAAATTCTGCAATTAATAATTCGGAGCAAACTGTTAGCCGTCAAGAGGCTCAAAATATTTCTATTAACTCAGATTTTGAAAATGTTCCAGCTGGTGTTTCTATTGAGAGTGCATCATACATTGAGCAAAATACTAAGGATAACCATATAAACTTTGATTCAAATATAGAGCAAAAAGCAGATGTAAAAGAGGATTTAGAAGAGGAATTTACTCCTAAACTTTTCTCGGAAGAAGAAACAAGCGAAATTGAGAATGAAGTTTCTGATAACGAAACACATATCGAAAAACTTTTTGATCAAGAAAATAATGAAGAGGAAGATTTCGAAATACCTGCTTTCTTGAGAAAACAAAAATTTTAATGATCAAAATAAATCTTTATGATCATCTCATCATCATCACTGGAAGTTTACCATTTTCCAGTGATGTTGGATGAAATTATCAAAATTTGCAATCCTAAAAAAGGTGAGACACTAGTTGATTGCACTTTTGGTGGCGGCAGCTACTCTAGTAAGTTATTAGAATTTCCAGAAACAAAAGTTATAGCAATTGATAGAGATAAATTTATTTTGAAAGCAGCAGAAAAATTGAAAAAAAAATACCCTAAAAGATTTTTTTTTCATCAAATGAAATTTAGTCAAATTGATTCAATATTTAATGACCAGTTAGTAGACAAAGTAATTTTTGATTTAGGAGTATCATCAATTCAATTAAATAATTTAAAAAGAGGTTTTTCATTTAAATCAAAAGATAAACTGGATATGTCTATGGGTTTAGCAGATATTTCTGCAGAAGAAGTAATTAATAATATAAGTGAACAAAAATTAAAATTAATTATAAAGATTTTAGGAGAGGAGGACGAAGCTTCAAAAATTGCTAAAAATATTGTTTTAGCAAGAGCATCAAAAAAAATAACAAAAGTAGATCAGCTCGTACAAATAATTCGTAATAGTAAAAAAAAAATATTTAAAACAAAGATTAATCCTTGCACAAAAACATTTCAGGCTCTTAGAATATTTGTAAATAAAGAAATATCAGAATTAATAAAGGGAATAACAAACGCAACAAAAATTTTAAAGCCCGGTGGAAAAATTTTAGTTGTTAGCTTTCATTCAATTGAAGACAAAATAATCAAATTCTTTTTTAACAATTACTCCAACAATAGACCAAAACCCTCAAGGTATTTACCTGAAGAAATAAATAATAATAGTATGTTTGAAAAATATAAAAATATTATCTTTAAACCAACTAACAAAGAAATAAATCAAAACGCCGCTTCTAGATCTGCAAAACTTAGATTTGCTGTTCGTAATAATAACACATTTAGATATCCAAACGAACTTACTATGAAATTTACAAAATATCTTAATATAGAAAGTGATTATGCTTAAAATTAAAATTATTTTTTTGATAATAATATTTTCTACTTTATTAATTTTAACCTCAATAATTAAAACACAAACAAGGATTATAGAAAAAAAAATCTATAAAATTAAAAAAAATATAGAATTAATAAAAAAAGATCTTCATGAAACTCAACTAGATTTTTTTTACCTAACGTCACCTAAAAATTTAAATGAGAAAGTCAAACAACTTAGAGTAGTTGATTATTCACCTATGGATTTTTCTAGAATATATTTAAATCAACTAGATTTTATTAATATGCATAAAAAAATTACAAATGTAAAAAAATATAATGAAAAAAAATAAAAAAAAAAATAAGACTTTTAACGCAAATCAAAAAAGTTTTTATTTTGAAGATTTTCTTGAAACAAACCAAAAAGAAAAAAGTGAAAAAATTTCACAGGCTATTCAGGATAGAATTTATTTACTTTTTTTTTTATTTTTCTCTCTAATAGCAGTATTTTCAATAAAAATATTGTTTGTGTCCTTAAAAAATTATGAAGTTTATAGTCATGATTTAAATTCTACTAAATTTAAAACTTTAAGGAGAGATATTGTTGATAGAAACGGCATATTAATATCAAGAAATGTAAAAACATATCATGCAGCTGTAAATCCAAAGTTAATTAAAGATAAGAAAAATTTTCTTTTAAAAATAAGAATAAATTTTCCAGAAATTCCGATACAAGATTTAGAAAAAAAGTTAGCTAAAAAAAAATATTTTTATCTTAAGAAGAGACTTCGACAAAGCGAAAAAGAAAAATTATGGTCTTTGGGAGAAAAAGGATTAATTTTTGAACCATTTCAGTCAAGAATTTATACTCATGCAAATTTATTTAGCCATATTTTAGGTCAAGTAGACTATGACAATTATGGAATTTCAGGAGTTGAAAAATATTTTGACAAAACTCTAAAGGATAAGAATTTAATTAGCAAACCTTTACAATTGACTTTAGACACGAATATTCAACATATTATCAATGATGAAATGAGTTTAGCTTTGAAAACATTTAAAGCGAGCGGAGGCGGAGCCTTATTGATGAATGCGAATAATGGAGAGGTTTTATCTTTAGTTTCATTACCAAATTTTGATATTAACAAAAGAGAAAAAATAATTGATAAGAATTACATTAATAAAATCACCAAAGGAGTTTATGAACTAGGCTCAATTTTTAAAACATTTACTATTGCTTTGGCTTTAGAAAAACAATTGGTAACACCAAAAACAATGATAGAGGGTATTCCAAAAAAAATAAAATGCTCTATCCATGAAATATCTGATATTAAGAAATTTCCTGACAATCTTTCAGTTGAGGAAATATTAGTTAGATCTTCTAATGTAGGTTCAACAAAAATCGCAAAAAAAATAGGTAAAGAAACCTTTAAAGAATTTTTTAAAGAGACAAATTTGCTTGAAGTTGCTGACTTTGAGCTTGAAGAAATAGGTAAACCCTTACAATTTAAATGGGATAAATGTAAACTTGAAACAATTTCATTTGGACATGGTATTTCTGTAACTCCTCTCCAAACTACTGCAATCTATGGAGCTTTAACGAATGGAGGTAACTTGATAAAACCGACAATTTTAAAAAAAGATAAATACATTAAATATAAAAAGATATTTTCAACAAAAACAAGTTATCAAATAAATCAAATGTTAAGACAGGTTGTATCTGGAGAAAATGGAACTGCCAGCCTAGCAGATATTTACGGGTACAATGTTGGAGGCAAAACTGGCACTTCAGAAAATTACGAAAATAATAAAAAAAATATGAACACTTTTATCTCGGTTTTCCCACTTAATAAACCTGAATACGTCCTTTTAGTGATGCTTGAAAATCCAAAGCCAGCACCTAATTTAATCTATGATTATCGTGGAGTTAAAACAAAAGTTAATAGAAGTGAAGCAGGTTGGAATTCTGTGTATGTAGCGGGCAAAATTATAAAAAAAATTGGACCTATTTTAGCCATAAAAGAAAAAGATTCTCACATAAAATATGCTTCTAAAAAACTTAATTAATAACTGTCCAAAAAAAGCAAATGATTTAAAAATTAGCGGATTAGCTTTAAGTAGCAAAGACGTAAAGAAAGGTTACATTTTCTTTGCGATAAGGGGGAATAAATTTAATGGTGAAGATTTCATAAATAGTGCAATAAAAAAAGGTGCAGTAGTAATAATTTGTTCTAATAAATGTAAAATAAAAAATAACAAAGCATATTTTTTTAAAACAGATAGATTAAGAGATCTATTAAGTAAAATTTCATCGAAATTTTATAAATTGAAACCTAATAATATTTTTGCCGTTACTGGGACGAATGGAAAAACTTCCGTAGCAGAATATTTTTATCAAATTTTATCAGCTAATAATATACCAGTAGCCTCAATTGGAACTTTTGGTATTAAAATTAGAAATCAATTGATAAAAACAAATCTCACCTCTCCAGATACTATAACTTTGCATAAAAATTTAGAAATTTTGAAAAAGAACAAAATAAACCATGTAATTATAGAGGCGTCTAGTCATGGTTTAGAACAATGTAGATTGAATAATATTAAGTTTAGAGCAGGTATTTTTACTAATTTTAGTCAAGACCATTTGGATTATCACAAGACTATGAAGTCTTACTTAAATTCAAAGCTTATTCTTTTTAAAAAATTATTACCTAAAAAAAGTTATATAATTACAGATAGTCGAAATAGAGAATTTAAAATATTGAGAAAAATTTCTCAAAAAAAGAATTTAAAAATAATTGATATTTTAAACAACTCAAAAATTATTGAAAAATTTCCAAAACTTATTTTTAGCTACATTCAAAGAAAAAATCTTTCTATGGCAATACTAGTTGCAAAGTTGTGTAATTTGAATAATTCTAAAATAGTAAAAGCTTTGAATAATATTAAGAATGTTAATGGCAGGCTGGAATTTGTAAAAACTTTCTCTAATAATGTAAAAGTATTTATTGATTATGCCCATACGCCAAATGCACTTTATGAAGTTTTAAAATCTTTAAATAAAATACATTCTAATATCACACTGGTTTTTGGATGTGGCGGCGAAAGGGATTTAAAAAAAAGGCCTTTAATGGCAAAGGTTGCAAAAACTTTTTGTAGGAAGATTTATGTTACTGATGACAATCCAAGAAAGGAAAGTCCTAAGAAAATTCGAGAAGATATAATTGCTCAGTTAAAGGGATTCAACTATTTCAATATAGGAAACAGGTCTAAAGCGATTAAAGAGGCTATAAGTAATGCAGCTCCCAATGAAATCATTTTAATTGCAGGCAAGGGGCATGAAAACTATCAAGATTATGGCAACAAAGTTTTTTCAATTTCTGATAAAGTAATAATTAAAAATTTTGTTAAGAGCAAACGAAATAATCTCAAAGAAATTGAATATCTAACTAATTCTAAAATTTTAAATAAAATTTTAGGAAATACAAAATCATATAAGTTTGAAGGTCTATCAATAGATTCTAGAGATATAAAAAAAAATAATTTATTTTTGGCATTAAAGGGAAAAAAATTTGATGGTAATAAATTTATAAACAACTCAATAAAAAAAGGCGCAAAGTATATTGTTTCATCTAAAAAAAATATAAAAAAAATAAATAGATACATCAAAGTTGATAATGTAAATAAATTTTTAAATAAATTCGCTATGCAGAAGAGAGATCTTTGCAATGCAACAATTATAGCGATTACTGGTAGTGCAGGAAAAACATCGCTCAAGAATATGCTTTATGTACTCTTGAAAAGATACGGAAAAACTTATGCATCTCCAAGATCTTTCAATAATCATTTTGGAGTGCCGCTAAGTCTATCAAACCTTAAAATTAGCGATCAATACGGTGTTTTTGAAGTAGGAATGAGCAAGTTCAGAGAAATTCATAATTTAACAAAGATGATTAAACCTAATTTAGCTGTTATTACAAATATTGGTGAAGCTCACATAGAAAATTTTAAAAATATTAAGGGAATAGCTAAAGCAAAAAGTGAAATCATAAACAATATTCAGAAAAATGGAAAAATTATTTTGAATAGGGATGATAAATTTTTTAATTTTCTTAGCAAAATAGCCAAATCAAAAAATATTAAAGTATTATCTTTTGGAGAATCAAAAAAATCTGATGTTCAATTATTAAAAGTAAGAAAAACAAATGATCAAAAATTATTGTTGATTAAAGTTAAAAATAAAAATTTTTCTTTAAAAATAAATAATGTTAATACCCATAACATACTTGCATCTATAGCAATATTAAATGAGTTAAAATTAGATCTAAATAAGATTAAACAAATATTTAAAACTATACTGCCTTCAGAGGGTAGAGGGAAAATATACGATGTAAAAAGATATAAAAAAAAATTTAAATTAATCGATGACAGTTACAATGCAAATCCTTTATCAGTTAAAAATGCAATTAATAATTTTAGTGAAATAAAAAAAATCAATTTTAAAAAATACCTTGTACTTGGTGACATGCTTGAATTAGGTAAAAAATCAAAAACTTACCACATCGATTTGTCTAAACTTATTAACAGTTCAGATATTGATAAGGTATTTGTCAAAGGTGAAAATAGCCTTTTTACCTATAAAAATTTGATTAAAAAGAAGAGAGGAAATATTTTTCAATGCAATGAAGATATCGACTCAATTTTAAAAAATATAATCGCTAATAGAGATTATTTAATGATAAAAGGATCAAATGCTACTGGTTTGAATACTTTTAGTAAAGCTATGATAAAAGGAATTTAAATGTTATTTAACTTACTTACATCTTTTATAGATCATTACTCTTTTCTTAATGTTTTTAAATATCTTACATTTAGGACAGGACTTTCAGTAGTTACTTCTCTCATAGTTGTTTTTCTTATAGGAGGCCCTTTAATAAAAATTTTTTCCACAAAAATGATTACTGGTCCAATAAGACAAGATGGACCAATTGATCATATTATTAAAAAGTCAGGAACACCTACGATGGGGGGAGTGATTATAATAATTGGTATGCTATCTAGTACATTATTTTGGGCTGATTTAACAAATATTTATATTTGGATTCTAATTTTTGTTTCTTTGGGTTTAGGATTACTTGGATTTATTGATGATTTGTTAAAAATAAAACTAAAAAATTCTAGAGGCTTAAACTCACGACTAAAATTTCTTGGTCAACTTTTAATTAGTGGAATCGCTTTATTTCTTTTAATAAAATTTTCTGACCATAAATATTTGTACAATCTTTATTTTCCTTTCTTTAAAAACTTGATTTGGCAAATGGGACTTTTTTTTATCCCATTTGCTTTATTCGTAATTATTGGATCCTCAAATGCAGTAAATTTAACTGACGGTCTTGACGGTTTAGCGACAGTTCCAGTTATGTTGGTAGCTTTATCTTTTACTTTAATTTCATACGTTGTAGGGAATACAATTTTTTCAGAATATCTCCAATTACAATATATTCCTGATGTAGGTGAGCTCGCCATTTTCTGTGGATCAATAGTTGGTTCGTGTTTAGGTTTTCTTTGGTATAATGCTCCACCTGCAAAAATTTTTATGGGCGATACTGGCTCTCTGTCATTGGGAGGCTCTTTAGCAGCTATTGCAATTATTGTGAAACATGAAATTGTATTAGCAATAATTGGTGGTCTATTTGTTCTTGAAACGGTTTCAGTAATTATACAGGTAATTTCTTTTAAATTAACGGGTAAAAGAATTTTCAAGATGGCACCAATCCATCATCACTTTGAGCAAAAGGGTTGGGCAGAGTCTACAATAGTAATTAGATTTTGGATCATAGCAATTATATTAGCTTTAGTTGGATTAGCGACATTAAAATTAAGATAACTTATGAAAGACTCATCTTTAATTTTAGATAACGATGAAATATCTTTTTGTATTTATGGTTTAGGGAAAACTGGAAATTCAGTTGTTAAATACTTTACCCGAAAAGGTTTTACAAATTATAAAGCTTGGGACGATAAAAAAAAAAAAGGCAAGAAAGCCTTTTCTCAATATTTAGATTTTGCAAAATATATTGTACTTAGCCCAGGTATAAGAATTGAAAAAGCTAAGTTTAAAAAAAAACTAAAGCAAAATAAACATAAAATTATCTCAGATCTTGATCTTTTTTATTTATTAAACCCAAAAATTAGAACTATTGTTATTACCGGCACTAATGGAAAATCAACAATATGCAAAATAATTGAACATATTTTTAAAAAAAATAAAATCAATGTAAAACTTGGAGGTAATATAGGTAAACCAATTTTAGACTTAGATGTGAAAGGAAATCCTTTAATAATAATTGAAGCTTCATCTTTCCAATTGGCTTACTCAAAATTTGTTAAACCAAACGATGCAGTTGTGTTAAATGTGATTAAGGATCATCTCGATTGGCATGGAACTTTTAACAACTATCTAAATTCAAAATTTAAAGTATTCTCAAATCAAAATAATCGAAATTTTGCTTTTTTAAACAATAAATCACTAATAAAAAAATTTTTAAAACAAAATTATAAAAGTAAATTAAGGTTAGCAAATCCTAAACTTTACCAGAAAATAAAAGGAAAAATTAAAAACAATTATTTAAAATTTGGTGTAAGTGACGAAAATATGAGTTTTGTTTATGCATTGTCAAAAACATATCGTTTAAAAGAGAAATTTCTTATAAAATCTTTAAATTCATTCAAAGGTCTTTTTCATCGGCAAGAATTATTTTATAAGAAGAAAAATGTGATTTTTATTAATGATTCTAAGGCTACAAGTTTTGATGCAGCTAGATTTGCTCTAAAAAATAACAAAAATATTTTTTGGATTGTTGGAGGACTTCCTAAAAAAGGAGATAAATTAAATCTTGGTTATTTAAAAAATAATATAACCAAAACATATATAATTGGAAATCATATGAAATTTTTTCAAAAACAATTGAATGGAAAAACTAAGATCCAGCTATGTAAAAATTTAAAAACGGCTGTTCTTTCTATTTTTAAAGATATTAAAAAATTAAAAAAATATGAAAAGAGTACAATTTTATTAAGTCCTGCCAGTGCTTCATATGATCAATTTGATAATTTTGAACAACGAGGTGAGGAATTTAAAAGGTTAAGTAAAAAATATGCTAAAAAGTTTTTTTAATTTTGAGATTTCTGATTATTGGAGAAATATCGATAAGAGAATTTTGTTTGGATTTTTTACCCTTTTCTTTTTAGGGCTTTTTTTCTCATTCTCATCAACTTCTTCGTTAGCCGGTGAAAGATTAAATAAAACTTATTACTTTTTTTTTTCCAAGCATTTAATTTTTGCCTTCTTATCTATAACCGCAATGTTTATAGTTTCGATAATAAAAAGGTCATTATTTGAAAAAATGATAATACCTTTTTATATTTTATTTTTTATATTATTAATTTTAGTTCCAATCGTTGGACTAGAGGTTAAAGGGGCCCAAAGATGGCTTGATCTTTATATCTTAAGGTTGCAACCGATAGAATTATTAAAACCATTTTTTGTGTTAATAACTGCCAAAATTTTAACAGTAAAAAATTTACAGAACCTTCAAATTAAATATCTTTTAAGTTTTATACTATTAAGCTCCATTATTATTCTGCTAATCGACCAACCAGATTTAGGACAATCAATTTTATTAATAGGAACATGGATGTCTATGATATTCATCTCAGGAGTAAGTATTAAATATATAATTGGCTTTTTTTTAACATTTTTAATAATGGTTAGTTCCTTTTTATATCTAATGCCAGAAAAATTTGGATATATTATAAATAGAATACTTACGTTCCTGGACCCAGAAAAAGGAGACTTTCAATCTTCAAAAGCATTAGATGCTATAAAACTTGGAGGCCTTAAGGGTCAGGGTATGGGTGAAGGTATTTTAAAAGATCGAGTTCCAGAGGCCCATACAGATTACATTATTGCTGTTATAGCCGAAGAGTATGGTTCAATCATATCGATATTAATAGTAATAATTTTTCTGTACATAGCTTTTAGAATTGTAAAAAATTCGATTGAACAGAAAGAAGAATTTTTAAAACTTTCATTATGTGGTTTAGCCTCGCTGTTAATATTTCAAACCTTTATTCATATTGGTGTTAATACGAGTTTGCTTCCAACAACAGGAATGACTTTACCTTTTTTAAGTTATGGAGGCTCCTCTTTAATTGGAAGTGCGATTTTAGCGGGAGTTATATTAAACTATACAAAAATGAAATTTGAACTATATGAGTAACAATTTAAAAAAAGTTATTATTGCAACAGGTGGAACGGGAGGGCATGTTTTTCCAGCCTACGGTTTAGCTATGCATTTAAAGAATAAAAAAATAAATACAGAAATATTTTCTGATAAAAGAGGCTTAGAGTATTTAAAAAACTTAAAGAACATTAAAAAAGTTAAAATTTTTTCATCTCCAATTAGAAAGGGTTTATTAAATTTATCGATAACATCAATTTTAATTATTTTAGGAATTATCAAGTCTTTATTTTTATTATTATTAAAAAAACCAGATATTGTTTTTGGTATGGGAGGGTATTCATCTTTCCCGGTTTGTTTTGCAGCTAAAATTTTAAAAATTCCGTTTATGATTTACGAGAACAACATCTGTATTGGAAAAACTAATAAATTTTTATTACCTTATGCAAAAAAAATACTAGTTGCTTTTTCAGAAATTGAGGGAATTCCCGAAAACAATAAGATAAAGATATCAGTAATTGGCAATATAGTTAGAAAAGAATTTTTAAACTTTAAGGATAATAGCAATTTAATCGAGGGTAAAAAAATTAGTTTTTTAATTCTAGGAGGAAGCCAAGCAGCAAAAGTTTTTGGGGAAACACTTCCAATTATCTTTAAAGAATGTCTTTCTAATGAAATTTCACTAAAAATTTACCAGCAATGTTTGCCAGAGCAAAACCAAAAACTAAAAGAATTTTATGAAAAATTGCATATTGAATATGAAATATTTAACTTTACCGATGATTTGCTAAAATATTTTTCTAAAACTAATTTGACGATTACTCGCTCAGGTTCATCAATGCTAGCTGAACTAATGAACACTTGTACACCATTTATTTGTGTTCCTCTCCCCACCTCAGCAGAAGACCATCAACTTAAAAATGCTATTCATTATGAGAAAAAAGGATGTTGCTTCTTGGTTGAAGAAAGATTTTTATCTAGCAAATTATTAGATTTAATAATGAAAATTAATAAAAAAAGATCATTAATAGAGGAAATAAGACATAAACAAAGTCAACATTCTGACAAATTAGTTTATGAAAACATTGATAAAGAACTAAAGATTTAATTGATGAAAAAAATTAGAATAGGGCAAAAAGAGATAATCCATTTTATTGGTATTGGCGGAATAGGAATGAGTGGTTTAGCCCAAGTTATGAAAAACATGGGTTTTAAAATTCAAGGTAGCGACCAGAATAAGAATAAAAATATAATTAATTGTGCAAAACTTGGTATTAAAGTATTTATTGGTCACGCAAAAAAGAATACTAAAAATGCAACTATTATTGTAAAATCTTCAGCAATAAAAAATAACAATATTGAAATCAAAGTAGCCAAAGCAAAAAAAATACCAATTTATTCAAGAGCAGAAGTTTTAGCAGACGTTGTTTCTTTAAAAAAAAATATAATAATTACTGGTTCTCACGGCAAAACAACCACAACATCCTTAACAGCAAAAATTTTATCTGACCAAAAATTAGACCCTACAATTATTAATGGAGGCGTTATAAATTCTTTTAAAAGTAATGCTAAATTAGGAAAAGGAGAATGGGCAATTTTAGAGGCAGATGAGTCAGATGGTAGTTTTTTAAAACTTCCAATAAATTATTCAATTATAACTAATTTAGATCACGAGCATTTAGATTATTATAAGACATACAAAAATCTTGAAAAAGCATTTATACAATTTATTAACAAAACACCTCCTATTGGAAAATCAGTTATTTGCATTGATAACAAGAACATAAAAAAATTATTCAGTAAAATAAAGAATAAAAATATTCTTACATATGGACTGAATAAAAATGCAGATTATAGAATTAAAAATATCAAATATAATATAAATAACTCAATATTTGATTTATATTTTAAAAACTCAAAAAATAAAAAGTCCCATATAAAAAATATTAATTTGAAATTAATTGGAGAGCACAATGTTTTAAATGCCACAGCCGCTATAGCTGTATGTTTAAATTTAGGTATAAATATAGATATAATTAAATCATCATTAAAAAACTTTTCGGGAGTTCAAAGAAGAATGACAAAAATATTTACTAAAAATAAGAATGAGTTTTACGATGATTACGCTCATCACCCAACTGAAATATCGTCAATACTACGTGGAGTTAAGAAAGTTTATATCAATAGAAAAATTATAAGTGTTTTTGAACCACACAGATATTCTAGAATAATGTCACTGAAAAATGAATTTTCTAAATCTTTTATTAATTCAGATTTAGTCTTAATTTGTCCAATATATGCTGCTGGAGAAAAAAAGAAATTAAATTATAATCATTTAAACTTTGCAAAATCTATAGCTAAGAATTCAAAAACTAGAGTTATAATTGTAAAAAATGAAAAACAATTTACAAATTTTTTCAAAAATAATTTAACTAGTAACGAAATAGTTATTGGCATGGGCGCAGGATTAATATCTCAGTGGATGAGAGAATTAAAATTTAATATATGAAACTAGATAAAGAATATTTAAAAAAAAAATTTGACAAAAGCTTAGCTTTTAATGAAAAGTTGGCTAAGTACAGCTGGTTTAATCTAGGTGGTGCGGCTGATCTTTTTTTAAGGCCCACTAACAAAGAACAATTAATCGAGTTCATTCAAAATATAAAAAAAAAAGACAATTTGGATATAAAAATTTTAGGTGCGGGGTCAAACACATTGATAAGAGATGGTGGCTTCAGAGGAGCAATAATTAAACTTGGTTCAAAATTTGCAACTATTAAACAATTAGAAAAGGATATTATAGAAGTTGGTGCCGGTGCCTTAGATAAAATGGTATCAGAGTTTGCTAAGAACAATAACATTGGAAATTTAGAATTTTTATCATGCATTCCAGGATCTATAGGTGGAGCAGTATGTATGAATAGCGGATGTTATGATTCAGACATCTCAAAAATCTTAAAGTCTATAATTGTTTTAGATAAAAATGGTAATGAGAAAGAAATTAAAAATGACGAAATAAAATTTGTTTACAGGGATTCTAATTTATCAAAAGACAACATCATTATTTCTGCAGTATTACAAGGAAAAGTAACCCCAAAAGATTTAATTCAACAAAAACAAAATAAACTTATAGAAATGAAAAAAAATGCTCAACCAAGTCAGATAAAAACATGTGGTAGTACGTTTAAAAATCCAAAAAATATTAAAGCATGGCAATTAATTAAAAAGGCAGGTTGTGAAAACTTGTTTGTAGGGGATGCAATAATTTCAAAAAAACATTGTAATTTTTTTGTCAATCAAGGGAACGCAAAAGCATCAGATATAGAACAATTAATACAAAAAGTAAAACTCGAGGTTAAAAATAAAACTGGTGTTGAACTTGATTTAGAAATTAAAATTATAGGAAATGAAAAATAAAAATATATTAGTAGTTTTAGGCGGTACATCAAATGAAAGAAAAGTAAGTCTTGATAGTGGAAAAGAATGCGTAAAGGCTTTGAAAAAAAAAAGGTTATAATGTAAGTCTATTTGATCCTCAAAAAAGACCTTTGAATTTAATTGATAAAAAAAAAACAGATATAATTTTCAACGCTTTACATGGAAAAGATGGAGAAGATGGAATAGCACAAAGTTATTTTGAATATTTAAAAATTCCTTATACACATTCTGGAGTTGTAAGTTCATATAATGCTATGAATAAAATAATATCTAAAGAAATATTTAAGAGGAACGAGATTTTATCACCAAAGTATTTTTCTTTTAAAAAAGAAGAATTCGATGCTTCTAAATTGTTAAAGAAAATAAAAGTAAATAAAATCAAATTTCCAATTGTTGTAAAGCCAATTAACGAAGGATCAAGCATTGGAGTTAATATTTGTAAAAATATTCGTTCATTATCTCATTCAACAAAAAGATTATTTAAAAAATATTCAAACTTAATCTATGAGCCTTTTATAGGTGGTCAAGAAATACAAGTAGCAATTATTAACGGGAAACCAATTGGTGCGATAGAGCTTAAGCCAAAAAGAAAATTTTATGATTATAAAGCAAAATATTTAAAATCTGCAAAAACACTTCATATAATGCCAGCTAACCTTAATAGAAAAAATTATTTAGAAGTTTTATCAATAGCCAAACAAGCTCATACTGCATTAAATTGTAAAGGGGTAACAAGATCAGATTTTAAATTTTTTAAGAATAGATTTTACCTTCTAGAAATCAATACACAGCCAGGAATGACGAATTTATCTTTGGTGCCAGAGATAGCTAGATACAGTGGTATATCTTTCGAGACATTGGTGGAAAAAATTTTACTAGATGCAAGTATTAACAGATGAAAAAAAGCATACTTGGATTTATATTAATTTTATTACTTCTTACTACTTTTACCCCAAAAATTGAATTCATAGAGAATTTGAATTTTAAACCATACGTTAAAAGTATTAAAATTGAGAATAACTTAATTGTAGAATCAGAAACAATCAAAACCAATCTGAATTTCCTGTATGATAGAAATTTATTATTTATCAAAAACAAAGATATTGAAAGAAAACTTATTAAGGAAGATTTCATTGATAGCTTTAGTTTAAAAAGAATTTATCCTGACACTTTAGTAATTAAGATATTTGAGAAAAAACCAATAGCAATTTTACAAAATAAAAAAAAGAAATTTATAATAACAAGCAAAGGTGATTTAATTGCATTTAAAAAAATTGAAGGATTTTATGAACTACCAATAGTTTTTGGTGAGGATAAAGCATTTTTTAAATTTTATAAAAATATAAAAAATTCAAATTTTCCACTAAATCAAATTAAATCTTTTTATTTTTTTGAGTCTAAAAGATGGGATCTATTATTACATGATGGTATATTGATTAAATTACCAACTGAAAATTACATTTCTTCTTTGAATAATTTCATTGAACTAAAAAATGAAAATATACACAACAAATATAAAGTATTTGACTATAGAATTATTAACCAGCTTATATTAAATTAGTTTATGTCATCAGATAATTTAAATTTATTTGTTGTAATAAATGAGTCAAAATTATTTTTTGTAGCCGGAAAACTTAACGAAAATCAAAATTTTACAGTCATTGAAAAATCAGAAATTAATAATGAATACACAAATTTAAGTGAACTGATAAATATGGGTTTAAAGTCTGACTCAATAAAGCAGAACATAAATAAGATAGAAAGCAAGTGTAACTTTGTTTTTAAAGAGATTACTATTATTTTAGATAATTTTGATTACTCGTGTTTTAATATTTCAGGCTCTAAAAAATTAAATGGGTCACAAGTTTTAAAAGAAAATATTTCTTATATTTTAAATTCTCTAAAATCATCGATATTAACGCAAGAAAAATATAAAACAATTCTTCATATCTTTAATTCAAAAAGTGTATTAGATGGTAAAGTAATTGAAAATTTGCCTGTAGGTTTGTTTGGAGATTATTATAATCATGAATTAACTTTTTTCATGATTAAAAATAATGACTTAAAAAATATTAAACAAATCTTTAATAAGAGCAATATTAATATCAAAAAAATATTTCTTAAAAACTTTGTAGAAGGCACACAACTTATTGAAAAAGATAGAACAGTTGAAACTTTTTTTAAAATAAATATAGACAATAATTTTTCATCAATAAGTTTTTTTGACAATTCTTCATTAAGATATTCAGAAAATTTTAAGTTCGGAACACAAATCATTTATAAGGACATTTCTAAAATTTGTTCACTAGATACTGAAACGATTAATTTTTTTTTATCAGAAATAAATTTTGATCTGACCAATTTTAAAGATAGCGAAGTAATAGAGGAAAAATATTTTTCAGCAGGAAAATTTAGAAAAATAAGAAAAAAATTAATTTATGAAGTAAGTATTGCTAGAATCGAAGAAATTTGCGATCTCATATTTAAAAAAAATATTAATCTACATTATCTAAAAAAAAAAGGTGTTAAAATTTATGTTTCAATTAAAGATAAAATTATATTTAAAAACTTTGAAAATTGTTTTAAAAATATTTTGAATTTTGATAGTAGTTATAATTTTGAATATTTTAATAATTTTAATATTGAGGACACTGTAAAAGATACCTCAAACCTTTTAACATTTGGTTGGAAAAAAGAGGCAATACCAATTTCTCAATCAAAAAAATCTGTTATTACAAGGATTTTTAAGTCAATTTTTGGTTAAGTTTGTTTTTTTTTGAAACATTTGTTGTTTTAATTACTTTAAATCAATTTTGTATAAGTCCTGATGCTTAAATTTAGCCAAAAAACCATAAAAGAAAATATTAATCTAAAAGGTATTGGGTTACATAATGGAAAAGATGTTAATTTAACAATAAGACCTGCTGGACCTAATACTGGAATAATCTTTCAAAGAACAGATATTAATAACAACAACATAATTCACGCAAATTTTAAGAATGTAGTTGAACCAATTCTTTGTACGCAATTGAGAAACGAAAAGGGAGTAACTGTTTCAACTGTAGAACATTTAATGGCAGCATTTTATGGAGAAGGTATTGATAACGCTTTAGTAGAAGTTGACGCATCTGAGATTCCAATTATGGATGGATCAGCTGTAGATTTTGTAGATGCAATTAGGTCTGTCGGTATAGAAGAACAAAGTCAACCAAAAAAGTTCATAAAAGTTTTAAAAAAAGTTGAAGTAAAAGATGGACAAAAATTTATATCTATAGAACCATTAAACGAAGATTTGATAATTGATTTTGAAATAATTTTTAACAATCCTTTAATTAGAACTAGAAGAAAAGAATTTAAATTTAGCAACGATGATTTAACAGAAATTTATAATTCTAGAACATTTTGCCTATATGAGGACATTGATAATATTAAGAGGATGGGTTTGGCAAAAGGCGGTTCTTTAGAAAACGCAATAGTAGTTCAAGGTAATAAAATTCTAAATGATGATGGTTTAAGAAATAGACATGAATTTGTTTATCACAAGATTTTAGATTGTTTAGGAGATATAATGCTATCCGGTAATCGTATTTTTGGTCATATTAAAACATCCCAAGGCGGTCATGCCCTCACTAACAAGCTATTAGTGAAGTTTTTCTCAGATAAAAATAATTGGAGCTTAGAAAATTCTAAAAACATTGAAAAACAAAAAGAGAATTCTTATAAAAATCCGTTAGCAGTAGGCGCATAAATCATTAAAATTTACCATCCCTAATATATTTGTTATTAATTAACTAATGTTAAAAAATTTTTTTTTTATTTTTGCAATAATTCTCACTTTACAAAACTGCTCAAAAAAAGAGGAAGTTTTGTATGAACCAAATAAAAATATTGATGCTTACAAAATATATGAAGAGGGTTATGAAGCATTTGAAAAAGGTGATTATTTTTATGCAGAAAAAAAATTCTCTGAAGCTGAATTGAATTTTGAAATTGTGGAGCATGCTGCTAAAGCTGCTATTATGTCGAGTTACTCTCTTTATGGTATAAACTTCTATTCTCAAGCATTAGAAAACTTAAATAGATATTTAAAAAAATATCCAGCAGACAAAAATGTTATGTATGCACATTACCTTATTGCAATGATATACTATGAACAAATATCTGACGAAAAAAAGGATCTCCAGCCTTTAATTGATGCCGGAGATAAAATCGATTTTTTCATCTCAAAATTCCCAGACTCTGATTATGCTATGGATTTGAGATTTAAAAAAGATTTAATCATAAATCAACTTGCTGCAAAAGAACTTTATATTGCAAAGTTTTATATTGAAACTCAAAAATGGATACCTGCTATTAATAGATTAAAAAACATTGTAGAAAATTATCAAAGAACAGTATTTATTGAAGAAGCTTTACATAGGTTAGTAGAAATTCATTATTATCTAGGTCTAATCGAAGAAGCAAAAAAATATGCAAATATTCTTGGTTATAATTATAACTCTAGTGAGTGGTTTGAGCAATCATATAAGATTTTAAATAAAGAATACAAGATTATAAAAAAAGAAGATCTAAAAAAAGATGATAGTTTTTTTAAAAAAATCTTAAAAAAAATAAAATAGATGAGCGCAAAACAGGACATTATAAAACTATATAAAACTAAGATTTTAAACTTAAAAAAACATAATAAACTTTACTTTGATAAAGATAATCCTAAAATTTCCGACGCTCAATATGACAGCCTTAAAAAAGAAATTCAGCAGTTAGAAAAAGAAAACAAATTTCTTTTAAAATTAAATCTAAATAAATTTGTTGGAGCTCCTCCTTCTAATAAATTCAAAAAAGTCAAACATCTAAAACCAATGCTTTCATTGTCAAATGCGTTTGAAACAAACGATATAAAAGATTTTATCTCAAAAATAAGAAACTTCTTAAATATAAAAAATGAAAATATAATTTTTTCTTCAGAGCCAAAAATTGATGGAATATCAGCAACATTGATTTATGAGAAAGGAATTCTAAAAAGTGGACTTTCAAGAGGAGATGGAATTACTGGGGAAGATATTCTTGAAAATCTCAAAACTATTAACGAAATTCCAAAAGTAATTAAAGATAAAAATGTACCCTCTTTACTAGAGGTAAGATGTGAAATTTATATTGGAAAAAAAAATTTTAAAACAATAAAAGAAAATTTTGCTAACCCTAGAAATGCTGCTGGTGGGTCTTTAAGACAAAAAAATCCTAAAGAAACATCCAAAATACCTTTGCAATATTTCGCTTATGGATTTGGAGCTATTGAGCCGATGAAGTTTAAAACACAAATAGATTTTTTAGAAAAAATTAGAAGATGGGGATTCACAACTAATCCAATAACAAAAATAGTTAAAAACTTAAAAGATATTGAAGATAATCATTCTTATGTTGATTCTATAAGATCATCCTTAGATTATGATATTGATGGACTTGTATTAAAAGTAAACGAATTAAATTTGCAAAAAAGACTTGGAAATACCTCAAATTCTCCACGTTGGGCGATTGCTTATAAATTTTCTGCAGAAAAAGCTATTACTAAAATTAAAGATATAATCATACAGGTAGGAAGAACTGGAGCCATAACTCCAGTTGCAAAAGTTGAACCAGTTACAGTGGGAGGTGTGGTTGTGTCCAACGCCACTTTGCACAATGAGGATGAAATTGAAAGAAAAGATATAAGAATTGGTGACACTATTCAAATTCAAAGAGCAGGGGATGTTATTCCTCAAGTTGTTTCAGTCGAAAAATCTAAGAGAAGTTCGAAGAGCAAAAAGTATATTTTTCCTGAAATATGTTTGTGTGGTGCAAAAACATTTAAAGAAATTAATAAATCTACAAAAAAAGAAGATGCAGTAAGAAGATGTATGAAAGGATATGATTGTGACTATACGGCTAGAGAGAAACTAAAACATATTGTTTCTAAAGAAGCATTTAATATTGATGGACTAGGAAAAAAGGTTGTGGATCAATTTTGGGATTTGAATATGATTAGAAAACCAGCAGATATATTTAAAATAGATTATGATAGAATTAAAAACCTAGAAGGTTGGGGGCAACTGTCGATAAATAATCTAAAAAATGCAATTATAAAATCAAAGACTATTGATTTAGATAAATTTATTTTCTCCATAGGTATTAGACATATAGGACAAGAAAATGCTAAAATTTTAGCAAGTTTTTTTAGATCAATTGATAAATTTAGCATGTTGTTTAATGAAAAAAAAAGAAACGAGATTTTAAAAAATTTAATTGATTTAGACGGCATTGGAGAAACCCAAATTGAATCTATCAATAGTTTTTTTAAAAATAAAACTAATGAAAATAATATTGTTGAGTTAATTAATGTATTAAATATTAAAAATTCAAAATCAAAAAACAAAAATGGAAAATTTACTAATAAAACTATAATGTTTACTGGTGGCTTTGCTAAAATGAGTAGATCTGAGGCTAAAGCATTGGTAGAAAATAATGGTGGTAAAGTACTAGGTTCAATTTCTAAAAAACTTGATATTTTAGTTATAGGAGATTCTAAGCCCACAAAAAAAAAGATTGAGAAGGCAAGGGAATTAAGTGTTAAAATTTTAAAAGAAAATGAGTGGTATAAAATTCTAAATCTTTGAGCAAGCTAACCTTAAATCCTCAAGCTCAGATTTATTCATAAATTTTTTAAGTTTTTTAAAAACTTTATTGTGATAATTATTTATCCAATTTATTTCACTCTTTTCTAAAAAATTTAGATCTATTAAAGATTTATCAATTGGAGCTAAAGTAAGATTATCAAAAATTAAATTTTTTTTACTTTTTTTTACTCTAATGAGGTTTTCTATCCTAATACCAAATTTACCTTTTTCATAATAACCAGGTTCATTAGATAAGATCATACCTTCCATAAGTTTAACTCTATTTTTTTTTGAAATAGCTTGGGGGCCTTCATGAACATTTAGAAAATATCCTACTCCATGTCCTGTGCCATGAGAATAATCTAAATCTATTTGTTTTAAATATTTTCTGGCAGCAAAATCAATATGTTCACCAAAAGTATTTTTTCTAATTTTAAAATTTGCTACTGCTATATGTCCTTTTAAAACTCTAGTAAAAATTTCTTTAATCTTTTTATTGTTATTATCTAAAGAAATTGTACGCGTAACATCAGTTGTTCCGTAATTATATTGACCTCCAGAATCTACAAGATAAATATCACCACTTTTAAGCAATCTATTGCTTTTAGGAGTTGCTTTGTAATGAACTATAGCTCCATTTGGACCTGAGCTAGAAATAGTTGGGAAACTAGGAAATCTAAAACTTGTATTTCTTTTTCTAAATCTTAATAATTTTTCCTGAGCAAAAATTTCATCTATACTTTTTTTATAATTTTTTTTAATCCAAAAAAGAAATTTAGTTAATGCTGCTCCATCAAGTATATGAGTATTAATAGTATTTTTAATTTCTTTTTTAGATTTTATGGATTTCATTAGATTTATTGGATCAGTATATTCAATAATTTTATTGTTTTTTTTAAGAATATTTTCGAAATATATAGAACAAGTATTAGAGTCAATTAAAATTTTTTTATCATGAATTTTTAACAGAAAAAGATCAAGATACTTCAAGTCGATAAAATTAATAATTTTATAATTTTTTTTCAAAGAAATTTTGATTTTTTTTAGATCACAAAAGCAAAAAATTCTTTTATTAGTATCAATTATTAGATAACAATTTGGAATTGGTGAAAAAATGGAGTCTCTGCCTCTTATATTTAAGAGCCATGCGATATTTTCCCCAGAAGAAATAAACTGAAGATTAATTTTTTTTGTTTTCAAAATATTAATTAGGTTGTTGATCTTTGACCTATAATATTGGCCTGTTGCTCTTTGGGGTAAAGCATAAAATTTATTAATTTTTCTATTTTTTTTTCTATGCCATATTTTATCTACAAGATTACTTGAAACTGGAACTAATTTACAATTAGTATTCTTAAAAATTAGTAGTAAATTTATTCTTGTATGTATTTTAGGATCAAATCCTATAATAATTTTTTTACCATGAAAAATGTTTCTAAGATTTTTGTCTGGTATTGTAATAATCTCAAAATTTTTACCACTTTGTTGTTGAGCTTGAATGGTATACCGACCATCGACAAATAAATAGTTTTTGCTTTTCAAAATTATTGCAAACCCATAAGACCCAGAAAAATTACTTATATATTGAAGATTATCTGTGTTTTTTTCTACGTATTCTCCAAAAAATTCATCATTTTTTGGGATTATATATCCATCAAGTTTATGAAAACTTATTAATTTTTTTAGTTTTTTTACTTTTTCCATTTTAACATTTTATTTTTTTTGTATCTATCCCAGCCCGGACTCCTATAATCACTTTCTAAATCAAATGCACTGTCTTGATTAAATTCAAAGTCATCGATTTGCTTCTCAAAATTAACCTCATTTTTTTCAACTCCTTCGTCTGGAATTTCATTAATAAATCTAGATGGTAAAGCATCCATCCAATCCCCATGATAGGCTCTTTTCATTGCAAAAGATAAATACACTTCTTTTTTTGCTCTAGTGATTCCTACATAAGCGAGCCTTCTTTCCTCTTCTAATGCAAAATCACCCTTTTCTTCTAATGACTTTTGATGTGGAAAAAGTCCTTCCTCCCAACCTGGTAAAAAAACTACGTCAAATTCCAAACCCTTGGCTGCATGCATAGTCATCAAATTTATTTTCGCACCTTCCCACTCCTGATCAATTGAAGTTGCTAAAGCAACGTGTTCAAGAAAACTTTGTAAATTTTCATAATCTTGCATTGCTCTTAGTAATTCTTTTAAATTTTCAAGTCTATTTTCATTTTCTAGATCTTTTTTATTTTTTAACATCTCAGAATAACCTGACTCATCTAAAATAATTTTTAGTAAGTCGAAATGTTTCATATTTTTTGAATCTACTCGCCATTTTTGTACCATCTTAATTAACTGAGAAAGAGCAACTTTGACTTTTGGTTTAAAACTATCTTTTTCTATCATCCTTATTATTGAATCTTCCAAACATAATTTGTTTTGGTTTCCGTATAAAAAAATTTGCTTCAAAGTTGCTTCACCAATTCCTCTTTTGGGAGCACTGATAACTCTTTCTAATGCTAAATCGTCGAATTTTTGATTAATTATTCTCAAATAAGCTACTGCATCCTTTATTTCAGCTCTTTCGTAAAATTTTATTCCTCCAAGCACTCTATATCCCAAACCTATTTGAAGAAACCTTTCTTCAAATTCTCTGGTTTGGTATATAGCTCTTACCAAGATTGACACGTTATTTAGTGAGTATTTTTTTTTAATCTTGTTTTCAATTATGTCACTGATGCCTTGAGCTTCATCTTTACCACTTTTGTAACAATTCAATTTAACTGGTTCACCTATATTCGCTGAAGACCATAATTTTTTTCCCACTCTGTTAGAGTTGTTAGATATTAAAGTCGAAGCTGTTGCCAAAATATTTTTTGTTGATCTATAATTTTGTTCTAGCTTAAATATTTTGCAATCTTTATAAATCTTATCAAAAGTTAAAAAGTTTTTAATTTCTGCACCTCTCCAGCTGTAAATAGATTGATCATCATCACCCACACAACAAATATTTTGTTTTTCATTAACTAATAAATTCAACCATTTATTTTGTATAAAATTTGTGTCTTGAAATTCATCAACCAATATATATTTAAAATTATTTTGATATAATTCTCGAATATCTTTGTGTTGCTCAAAAAGTTTTACACAAAAAAGTATCAAATCTCCAAAATCAAACGCATTAAGATCTTTAGTTTTATTTTGGTATATATTGTATATTTTTAAAATTGACTTAATTATTGAATTTGATTTTATATCTTTTACCTCATCTGGTAAAAGTCCTTTATTTTTCCACTGATCAATATGATACATGATTAGTTGAGGTGAAAATTTTTTGATATCTAAATCTTCGCCTTTAATAATGTTCCTTAAAAGTTTTTTTTGGTCGTCAGTATCTAAAATTGTAAAATTACTTTTATAATCTAGTGCTTCTGCATGTCTTCTTAAAATTTTAACACTTATCGAATGAAATGTACCTAGCCAAGGAAATGAGTTAGACTGATTTTTTATATAATTCAAAACTCTATTTTGCATCTCTTTTGCAGCCTTATTCGTAAACGTCACGCATAGTATTTGATTTGGAAAAGCCTTTTTTTGATTAATTATATGTATTAGTCTTGTGGTAAGTACTTTAGTTTTTCCAGAGCCAGCGCCAGCTACTATTATGTTAGGTCCCTCTGTGCTTTGAACTGCTTCTTTTTGCTCTTTGTTTAAATTATTAATTAGTTCATCTATGTTATTCATATTAAGAAAATTTCATTTATACACTAGTTATATAAATAAAAAAAATGATTAATAAATTCTATAAAATAATTAACAACAACTACCTAAATTATTTCAAAATATTTTTCTTTCTTAAGTATTTATTGGCAATTTTCTTAATTGCGTCAGCGTCATTTTTACTTGTCCCAAAATTATTAAATTATGAAAAAAAAATTGTTTTTATAAAAGAACATTTATCAAATTATTACGATTTACAATTGCAAAACTATAAAAATATCAGTTACAACGTCTACCCATCACCAAATATAAAAATTATAGATGCAAAACTAAAAACTAATAAAAAAGATTCTATAGTAATAGAATCCGAAAATTTAAGTATTTTCTTAAAATTATCTGACATTTATCAGCTTGATAATTCCTCTGCAAAAAAAATACTTTTAAAAAATAATTCGATATCTCTTAATATTAGCAAACTTAATTCATTGGCTAATTTTATGAATAGATTAAAATATAAAGTAAAGTTAGAAAATTTAGATTTAAAACTTTTAAAAAATGAAAGTCTAGTTCTTGTAATTAAAGACATACGATTTGTTAATTATGGTTTTCATAAAAACAAAATCTTTGGAAAAGTATTTGAAAAAAAATTTAGAATAAACTTTGAAAACAACAAGTCTATTAACTTTAAGGTATTGAAATCTGGAGTTAACGCAAACATTATATTAGATGATGAAAAAGAGAAAAATTTTTTAAGTGGAGAAGCAAAAATTAATATATTAAAAAATTTTCTCAAAATTAATTTTAATTATAATAAAGATGTA
>MDSV01174085.1_pt1 | contig 24753 bp, 21 predicted proteins | sample 810851 | NCBI WGS metagenome assembly MDSV01 (sample SAMN05326640, study PRJNA326480) | marine metagenome | isolation source: seawater | place: Atlantic Ocean: North East | collected 2012
ACAGGGGATGGCCACAAGTCGCAGAAGGGCTTAGCTTACTGATGCAGCGAAACCCACAAGTACATATTTTGCTGGTCGGCTCAGATGAAGTTGCTTATGGCAGCAAAAGAGCAGATGGGATGAGCTGGCGACACTGGGCATTCCAGAATTTCTTCTTCGATCCAAAAAGAATTCATTTTTCACCACCGCTTCAATATTGTGATTATATAAAGGTCCTACAGTACAGCTGGGTACATGTGTACTGGACCATACCATTTATTCTAAGTTGGGGATTAATGGAATCACTAAGCACTGGGTGCAGCGTTGTGGCGAGCAATACAGCTCCAGTGCAAGAAATCATAAAACCAGGAAAAGAAGCAATTCTCGTGGACTTCTTTGATCCAGATGGAATGGCTGGCCGAATAGACGAACTGTTACAAAATAAAGAACATAGAATTTACCTAAGCAACAATGCCCGAAACAAAATACTTAATAGTGAATATGATCTAAAGAACACGTTAGAGAATCAACTGCAAGTAATAAATGACATCTTACGAAAATCGTGAAAGATGAATATAGATATAGAGAGGAGTGCGGCTTATTATAACGAACTAGGCTTGAAGGAATTTAGCGAAGGCAATCCAATAAATGCAGCATCTCTACTAAAAAAGAGTTATTTAGTTTCAGGAAATGAGCAAGGAATACTTGTAAACTTAGGCTTAAGTTTAATGCAGCAGGGTATGGACAAAGCTGCAGAGCGCTGCTACAAAATTGCTTTAAATTCGAAAGATATAAAGACGGTGAGAGCCGCTAATAAAAACCTAGGTTTAATACATTTGTGGCGAGGTGAATGGGAAGAGGGTTGGTTACATCATGGGAAAAGATATGCTGGGGAACCATTTGAAAGAACTCAATGGAAGGGCGAACCTCTAAACGGAAAAAGTCTGATAATTTGGAACGATATAGGAATGGGTGATCTGTTTCAATTTGTACGGTATACCAAAATACTAATAGAACGTGGTGAAAATATAATACTAGCAGTTGACAAGTCTCAAATTAACTTAGTAGAAGAGTTTTTATGCTGGCCACTTAAAGTGATTGACAGAAATGAAATAATACCACCGCCAGAAGATACACCTCACATTCCGCTCATGAGTCTGGTTGGTCTTTTAGATCCAACAACAACATGGGGTAGAAACTGGACTGAACCTACGTGGAGGATTGAAAGGAAATCTATGAAACAAAACAAAATTGGAATATGCTGGGCAAGTAACCCACAAGATAAAACTATGTACAACTATAAAAGCTCAAATATTGAAAAATTTTTGTACCATATAAAATTAGAAAATGATCTGAACGAAGTAATTAGTCTCCAGACAGGAGAAAATGCGTCACATAAAAGGCATAGATTAAGTCAAGCAGAAAGTTGCTGGATAAATACAATTAACCAAATAGCAAAATGTAAAAAAGTACATAGTGTAGATACTGCTGTAGCTCACCTAGCAGCAGGCTCAATGGTGCCAGTCAAACTACATCTTGCAAAAACACATGACTGGAGGTGGAAGGGAGAAGGAAATAAATGGTATTGTAATCTATCGATCTGCGAAGACTTATAAGTACAAAACCAGATAAATAGATAAAAATAAATAATGTGGAAATTAGAATTCAAATAAAGTTTATTAGGAAGAAGAATAAAGCAGATTAGAATGCCATGAGTCAAGACTATAAGCAGAAGCGAGTAATATGAATATGCCGAACAAAAGCAACAAAAAAAGGGGAAGACACGTAAACAAGCATTAAAAGGACAAGATTATAAAAATTAAGAGCTAATAATTAAAGGGAAGATACTAGAGTTGGTAGCAAAGAAAAAAGTACAAGATTAGGCGAGTAGTCTAAAAAAGATCAGATACTTGTTGAAAACGAAAAACGCAGACAAACTCAAATAACATGCAGGCAGGAAAAGATATATAATAATTCTGACAACCTAGACAGATCAGGCACACAGGAAAATGACAGCACTACATACCGATGTAGTAATCTTAGGAGGAGGAATGGTTGGACTGTGCATTGCACATCAACTAATAGAAAGGAATATTACAAAGAAAATAACAATACTAGACAAAGAAAAGAAGGTTGGAGAACACAGCTCCGGAAGAAACAGCGGAGTTCTTCATGCAGGTCTGTACTACAAACCAGGAACACTGAAAGCAAAAGTATGCGTGGAAGGTGCAAAACGCCTGAAACAGTGGATTAAAGAAAAAAAGCTGAGTATAAATAACTGCGGTAAAATAATTGTGCCAACAAAAGTAGAACTTGATTCCCAACTCGATCTTTTAGCAGAAAGAGGGCGTGCAAATGGAGCCAAAGTTGAATTATGGGATTCTGATCAATTAAGCGAACTAATACCAGAAGCACGAACAAGCAGTGGAAGAGCCCTTTGGAGCCCAGAAACAGCAGTAGTAAAACCATTAAAGGTGATAGAAGAACTAAGAAATGATTTAGAGAATAAAGGGGTACAATTTATGTTTAATGAAAAAAATTACTTATTTGAGCCGGAAAGTAAAAAAATAATACTAAGCAACGGAAGCACACTAAATTATAGGCATCTGTTTAACTGCACAGGATTACAGGCCGACCGTATTGCTCACAAATTTGGGATAGGAAAGGAATACACATTGATACCATTCAGAGGACTTTACTGGCAACTGAAAAAGAATTGCACAATAAAGCTACGTACAAACTTATACCCAGTGCCAGACCTAAATGTACCATTTTTAGGAATACACTTTACGCCAAGTGCAGACTGTCAAGCAACAGTGAGTATAGGGCCAACAGCAACACCAGCATGGGGAAGAGAAAACTATAGAGGTCTTAAAGGAATTGAGACGTCAATGGCAGCTTCTAATATTGGAATATTAGCAAGACAGTATTTAAACAACAGGGGCAGATTCAGAGAATATGTACATCAACAAGCGTTTCTAGCAATGACGCCGCTGTTGATAAAGGCAGCACAAGAATTGATACCTAAAATCAAAAGAAATGATATTGAACTAAGCCAAAAAGTAGGAATACGATCACAATTATTTAATAGAATCACTGAAAAATTAGAAGACGACTTTCTGTGTGTCGCTGGACCACACAGTACGCATGTGCTAAACGCAATTTCTCCTGCATTTACTGCTAGCTTCGCACTAGCAGATCTAATATTGGATGAAAGCCAACACACAGGTTGTATTGTATGAGTAAACCCATTCGCGCAATATTGCTGGCGGCCGGATTAGGGACTCGACTAAGACCACTAACCCTTAAAAAACCAAAGTGCCTGGTAAATATAGGAGGAGAACCATTAATGAAAAGGTGGTTAACCAAATTAGAAGATATTGGTTGTGAATCAGTAATTATTAATACTCACTATTTACCAGAACAAGTTGAGAATTTTGTGAAAACCTGGAAAAGCAATAAAATGATTATCCAGACAAGTCACGAAGAAAAACTACTTGGAACGGCGGGAACATTAATTGAACACCAAAAATTTTTTGAAAATGCAATAGGGCTACTAATACATGCCGATAATGTAATGAGCGACAGTGTAGAGCATCTAGTAAAAGCGCATAGAAAACGTGACAGTAAATGCGACCTGACAATGTTGACTTTTCATACAGAATCGCCAGAAAATTGCGGAATTGTCACAGTAGATGAGATGGGAATAGTAAAATCATTTCACGAGAAAGTGAAAAATCCACCTGGAAGATGCGCAAATGGAGCCCTATATGCGTTTGACTCATACTTTATAAATATTATTAAGCAAATGAAACCACAGCCACATGACTTCAGCACAGAAGTGATACCATCGATGATAGGTCGAATCCAAACATGGCATACGTCAAAACCGTATATTGATATTGGGACTCCACAAGCGTTAGCCAAAGCAAATCAGGAAATTAATTTTTGAAATGAACGAACCGAAATTGCAAAACTTTGAAGAGTCAGCTAAAAACTATATAGAAAAATTGTACACTAGCTTTTCAAATGAGAATTATAAAGCAATAGAAAGGCTGGCTAATTCTCTACAAATTGCCTGGAAAGAGGGTAAATTTGTCTATATATGTGGAAACGGAGGCAGTGCAGCAAATGCACTGCATATAGCTAATGACTTTCATTACGGAATTGGGGCTTGTGGATCAGGAAATAAAATACCTGGGCTAAAAATAGAAGCGCTAGGAGCTAATTGTGGAGTTATTACATGCCTGGCAAATGATACAGGATATGAACATATATATTCGCATCAACTTCAAGTAAAGGCTACGCAAGGAGATATGCTTATTGTATTATCTGGTAGCGGGAATTCACCTAACGTTGTGAACGCATTAAAAACTGCAAAACAGATAGGAATGGAAAGTTATTCAATTGTGGCATTTGATGGTGGTAAGTGCAAGAAACTATCTGACCTTTCGATACACCTACCAATAGAAGATATGCAAATTGCTGAAGATACACAATTGGTAGTGGGTCACATATGTATGCAATGGTTAAATCTGCATAAACCAGAGGGATTGAGGGCGCTATTCTAATGCAAGAAATAGATTTCATCAGTGCAGTTCATAAGAGCACGAAGCGAGATTACCTTGCTCGTGTAAACGACAAGGAGTTTCCGAAAGCTAAAGCAGCTGCTTTAGCAAAGAAGTTTGATTTTGATTACTGGGATGGAGACAGAAGAATTTGCTATGGGGGTTATAACTACATAGAGGGACGTTGGGAAAAAGTAGCGAGAAAAATGATTGAACACTATAGTCTGCCCTCAGAACCAAAAATACTTGATATTGGTTGCGGAAAAGCATTTCTATTATACGACTTTTTAAAAATAATCCCAAATGCGGATATTTACGGAATAGATATATCTGCATATGCACTTAGTAAATGCAAGGAAGAAATAAAAGGAAATTTAAGACTTGGGAATGCAACGAACCTACCATGGCCTGACAACTATTTTGACTTAGTAATCTCTATAAATACCTTGCACTGTCTACATGCAAACGAATTAGACGCAGCATTACGTGAGATGGAAAGAGTTGGAAAATCAAATAAATATCTATGCGTAGAAAGCTATAGAAACGAGGAGGAGAAGGCAAACTTGCTATATTGGCAGGTGACTTGTGAGGCATTCAATACACCAGCTGCATGGAGCTGGTGGATGAAAAAAACAAACTATACTGGAGACTACTCCTATATTTACTTCGAATGAAAGCCAAATATACCGAACCAGTGATATCAAAAACGATGGCAGCAATACTTGTAGAACAAAAAAGAGATTTAGTGGTTGACGAAATTATGCTTCCAAGCGAACTATACGTTGGACAGGTACTTGTGGAGATCCATGTAAGTGGGATATGTGGTTCACAATTAGGGGAAATTAACGGTGTGAAGGGGCCAGATCGCTTCTTACCGCACCTCATGGGGCATGAAGGGTATGCAACAGTACTGGAAACAGGTATAGGTGTTAAGAATGTAGAAAAAGGGGATAAGGTAGTATTACATTGGCGACCAGGATCGGGAATTCAATCAGATACACCAAAATACAAATGGCAAGGTAAAACACTCAATGCGGGATGGGTGACAACATTCAACAAACATGCAATAGTGAGTGAAAATAGATGTACGAAGGTACCAAAAACAACTCCGCCAGATTTAGCCGCATTATTTGGTTGTGCCATTACAACAGGGCTAGGTGTGATAGAGAATAATATTAATCTAAGAATTGGTGAAACAATAGTTGTTTACGGAGCAGGTGGAATAGGTCTAAATATTATTCAAGGCGCTGTGCTCAGATCGGCATCAAAGATAATAGCCGTGGATCTGTATGACAGCAGATTGCGATTGGCAGAAAGTATCGGTGCGACACATACAATAAATAGCAAAATATACGAACCAGAGCAGGAGATAGTTAGGATAATGGGAGACATGCCAATCGATGTATTTGTAGATAATACTGGATTGCCGAACATAATAGAAAAAGGTTATAGAATAACTCACAATAAAGGAAAGGTTGTTTTAGTAGGAGTGCCCAAAAAAGATGACAATGTAAATATAAACACTTTACCACTTCATTTTGGGAAAACAATAATAGGTAGTCACGGAGGAGAAAGCAAACCAAGCGAAGATATTCCAAGATATTTACGACTTTTAGAAAACAATAAATTACAGACACATAAAATGATTAGCAAACGGTTTGGCCTTGAAGATATCAATTTGGCAATAAAGGCAATGAGAAGTGGAAATACATCAGGACGAGTGATGATAGATCTGTGACTACAATAATTAAAAATATAGAAAAAGTGATAGATCATGAGGCATGTATTATGGCTTATGGACACTTCACAACTATCCACCCTGGACATATACGATATCTAAAACATGCTAAAAGTTTGGGAAATAAATTAGTAATAGCAGTTGTAGGCGATCAAATGATAGGAGATCAACCCAGATATCCGTTCAAACAGAACGAAAGAGCAGAGGGGCTAGATTTACTTGGAATTGCGGATACAATAGTACTATTAGAATCAGATAACCTAACAGAAGCAATAAAAAGATTAAAACCAGCAATATTGGTACTTGGAAGAGAGCTACAAGGTGAATCTAGTCTTGAACTACCGATAAAGTTACTAGAATCTCAGGGTGGAAGTGTACAGTTTCATGCTGGCGACGTAAGCTACGCAACAGCAAACCTACTTGTAAATAACGAGAGTGAATTAACACATAAACGTAAGATAGAATTTTCAGCTGCGTGCAGCAGACAAGGTATTAGTAAAAAAGATCTTATAAATTCAATAGGAAAATGGTCGAAAACAAGATTGATTGTTTTAGGAGATACGATTTTAGATCAATATGCCGCATGCGAAGCACTTGGAATGAGCGCAGAGGCTCCTGTGGTAGTAGTAAAAGAATTAGCAAAGAGAAACTTTATTGGTGCTGCTGCTGTAGTAGCGGCTCATATAAAAGCACTTGGGGCAAATGTGCAGCTGATATCGGTAACAGGAGATGATGAAAATGCAAATATAATAGAACAAGCTTTAAGGCAGCAAGGAATTGGAAATGGTTTAGTACGTGATCCATCTCGACCTACAACATTCAAAAAGAGATATGTAGTAGAAAATCAAAAATTGTTTAGGGTCAGCAAACTAGAACAGGGCAATGTAGACAGACAAGTAGAAGACAAACTAATTTCAAAACTAGAAGAGATAGCACCAAAGACCCAAGGAATCGTAGTATCTGATTTCGTGTATGGCGTAATAACACCACGAATACTCGAAACAGTGGAAAAACTGACAAGAAAATATGATTTATTGTTATTTGGAGATATTCAATGTAGCAGCCAAATAGGATCGATTACAAAATTTAAAAATTTCACTTTACTGTCTCCGAATGAACGTGAGTTAAGGTTGGCATTACAAGATAAGGACAGCGGAATTGAAAGATTAAGTCAAAGAATACTAAATGAAAGCAAATGTGATAAATTAATCGTTAAGTTAGCAGGGGAAGGATTTATAGCCTATGATCGATCAGCTAACGGAAAAATTGTTAGTCAACCATTCCCGGCACTTAGTGTAAATCCTGTAGATGTGGCAGGAGCAGGAGATTCAGTACTAGCGGTCATGGCAACAGGATTAGCAAGCGGACAATCGATGATGAATACATCGGCTATAGCTTGCTGTATGGCAGAGCTTGCTGTAGAAACAATGGGGAATACACCAATATCAGCTGAGTCACTTAAAAATAACATCTTGGGAATCCTTTCACTATGAACAACACAAACATCCTAGTAATAGGTAGCAACAGTTTTAGTGGTTCACATTTTGTACTAACAGCATTAAATGCTGGAAATAAAGTTTGGGGAGTGAGTCGTTCACCTGAACCAGATCCGATATTTCTGCCATATCGATGGATGAATAAAACTTCTGGTATTCAGAATAAAAACGTTGAAAATTTTAAATTTCACAGAATCGATCTAAACTATGATCTAAAGAAATTACTAGAACTAGTAAATGAAATAAGACCATCAATAATCGTAAATTTTGCAGCTCAGGGAATGGTTGCTGAAAGCTGGCTAAAACCCAATCATTGGTATCAAACAAATGTATTGAGTCAAGTTGCATTACACGATGAACTAAGGAAATTAGAATACCTAAAGAAATATGTTCACGTAACAACGCCAGAAGTTTATGGAAGCACAGACAGGGGTTGGATAAAAGAAGACGAAAGATTTACTCCGAGTACACCATATGCTGTCAGCAGAGCTGCATGCGATTTACATCTAATGAGCTTTCACAAGGCTTATGGATTTCCAGTAGTATTTACTAGGGCCGCAAATGTATACGGACCAGGACAACAATTATATCGAATAATACCAAGAGCAATGTTGAGTGGAAGAATAGGAAAAAAATTGCCCCTTCATGGTGGCGGCACGTCGAAAAGATGCTTCATTCACATTCGTGATGCTATGCAAGCAACGTTAATGCTAGCAAATGAAGCAGGAAGTGGTACCACATGGCACCTATCAACAAAAGAGCCAATAAGTATCAAGAATTTAGTTGAGAACATATGTGAAAAAGTAGGAGCAAATTCTAAAGATATAATAGAAGAAACAGGCGATAGACTAGGTAAAGATCAAAGTTATCTGCTTGATAGCAAATCAATACGACAAAAATTTAATTGGAATGAGAAAGTTAGTTTAGCGGAGGGATTGAGCGAAACGCTTGACTGGGTAGACACTAATTTAGAAAAATTAGCTAGAATGCCTTGGTCATATACGCACAAAGCATGAAACTACTTATAACTGGAGGGTGCGGATACAAAGGTTCTGTGCTGGTCCCATTGCTATTAAAAGACGGCCATGAAATTACTAATATAGATACACAATGGTTCGGGAATTATCTAGAAGAGCATCCAAACCTAACAAATATAAAGGGAGATATAAGAGACACAGAAAATATCCCAATGAAAGATATAGAAACAATAATTCATCTTGCGAATATAGCAAATGACCCAGCAGTAGAACTTAATCCAACGTTAAGCTGGGAAGTAAATGTATTGGCAGGACAACAATTAGCCGACAAAGCATTAAGAAATGGAGTAAAGCAATTCATTTATGCAAGTTCGGGGAGTGTGTATGGACTAAAAACAGAGATGAAAGTAACAGAAGATTTAAGTCTTGTCCCATTATCTGTATATAATAAAACTAAAATGGTCGCGGAAAGGGTACTGCTTTCGTACTCAGACAAAATGAAAATACATTGCATAAGACCAGCGACAGTGTGCGGAAATTCACCAAGGATGAGATTAGATGTAAGTGTAAATATGTTAAGCTACCAAGCTTTAAAGAATGGAAGGATAACCGTATTTGGTGGAGAACAGACACGTCCAAATATTCACATTAAAGATATAGCTAATGTATACAGACACTTTTTAGAAAATGAAAATATACCAAGTGGATGCTACAACGCTGGATTTGAAAATATATCAATAAGGGAAATCGCTGAAATGGTAAAAGAGAAAATAGGAGCTGAAATTGTAATTACGGATTCAAATGATCCAAGATCTTACAGGCAAGATTCAACAAAACTACTTAATACAGGCTTCAGTCCTAAATATGGCGTCATCCATGCCATAGAAGAAATAGAAAAGGCGTATAGAAGGAATGAGTTAAGAGAAGGAGAAAACTGCTATACAGTAAAATGGATGCAAACTTTAAATATCTAAGATGAGGGAACAAACAGAGACATCGAATGACAAAAATACTCCGGAAAGACTACTAAGAGAAATGAAACGCATAAGAATGATTGAAGAAGAAATAGCGAGACGATACCCGGAACAGCAAATGCGATGCCCCGTCCATCTAAGTGTGGGTCAAGAGGCCGCTGCTGTTGGAATATGCTCAGCACTTAGAGAAACGGACTGGGCATTTTCTGGACATAGAAATCACGCACACTACATCGCAAAAGGTGGAGATCTTAATGCAATGATTGCAGAAATATATGGAAAATCGACAGGTTGCTGTGGAGGGAAAGGAGGATCAATGCACCTAACTGATAAAGCAGCAGGATTTATAGGAGCAACACCAATAGTTGGAAGCACTATACCAATAGCGGTAGGGGCAGCTTTAACGGCTAAGAAAGAAGGATTGGGAAGGGTAGTGGTAGCATTTTTGGGTGATGGTGCTATGGAAGCGGGTGTAGTTCATGAGAGCCTTAATTTTGCAGAATTAAAACAATTACCAATACTATTTGCTTGTGAAAATAACTTATATTCCGTATACTCACCAATGAATGTGAGACAACCGAAGAAGAGAACAATTGCAAGTTTAGCAAAAGGACATGGAATAACTACGGAATCAGTAGATGGCAACAATGTGAAAAAAATCAACAAGTTAGCAATGCAAATGATATCTAAAATGAGAGCAGGAGAGGGGCCAGCCTTTATAGAAATGGCTACTTATAGATGGCTAGAACATTGTGGACCAGGTTATGACAACAATATAGGGTATAGAACGGAAGAAGAATTCAAAGAATGGAAAAAAAGAGATCCAATATTAATGATATCAAGAACAGAAAATATTGAACTTGAAAAAGAAGAAACGGTAAAAATCAGAGAAGAAATAGATGAGGCCTTTTTTAAAGCAATAAATGATCCATTTCCAAAGGCAGATGATGCAGCTAATAATTTATTTAGCCCTACGGAAAAATTAGTTACTATAGAGGAGGGAGAAGATGAAAGACAAATTACGTACGCTGAAGCAATTAGAGAAGCGCAAGAGGCGGGATTGAAGGAGGATAAGAACTGTTATTTAATGGGATTAGGAGTTCCTGATCCAAAGGGCATTTTTGGTACCACCACAGGATTACAAGAAATTTATGGTGAGGAGAGAGTTTTTGACATACCTCTATCTGAAAATGCGCTAACAGGTGTAGCAATAGGGAGCGCAATAACGGGCATGAGACCGATCCTTACGCATCAAAGAGTGGACTTTACATTAGTATCAATAGATCAGATAGTGAATCAAGCTGCAAAATGGCATTACATGTTTAATGGAACAATGAAAGTACCATTGGTAATAAGAATGATCATAGGTCGGGGATGGGGTCAAGGTCCACAACACAGTCAAAGCTTACACGCATGGTTTGCCCACATACCTGGTCTTAAAGTGATAATGCCATCAAGCCCATATGATGCAAAGGGTATGTTGATAGAAGCAATACGAGACGAAAACCCTGTTCTGGTAATAGAACATAGGTGGTTACACAATATCAAAGGGTACGTACCAAGGGGAAGCTATGGCGTGTCACTAGAAAACGCCAGGGTTGTTTCAATGGGGAAAGATGTGACAATAGTAAGCACTTCATACATGACAGTTGAAGCAATCAAAGCATCGAAGCAACTAATAACATCAGGAATAACTACGGAAGTAATAGACTTAAAGTCAATAAGTACTATCGACATGAAAACTATAGAAAAATCATTAAAAAAGACGAAAAGATTAGTCATAGTAGATCAAGCAGAAAAAACATGCGGTATTAGCGCAGAAATAATCACCAGAGTAATAGAGAATGAATCAATAGAACTGATAGCAAAGCCAATTAGAATATGCTTGCCAAACCATCCAGTACCGACGAGCCCATATCTATCCAAAGATTATTATCCAACAAGTGAAACAATAAGCAAAAGAATTTGCGCATTAATGAATAAGAAAGAGAGATGGATAGATGAGCAGAAAGAAGATACCTTCAGGGATCAGCCAGATAAGAAATTCAATGGACCATTCTAGAAATGCAATATTATAAAAAAACACAAAGGGGCAACTATGCACAACAAAGTACGAAAGTAGACAAACAAATGATAATGAAAATATATCAATGGTCATCAAAGCAAAAGGAAAAGGAAAAGTGTGGTACACACAATAAATTACATTTGACAATATCACTTAGATAAAATTAGTATAAGAAAAAAACAAAAGGTAAAAATTATAATAGAACAACAGCCAACATATAACAGACGATCATAATTTAGAGTTAAAATCAATACAAAATTAAAATGCATTTCAGAGAAAATCGTAAACGTATAATCGAATAATGAAACAGAAAGAGTATCAGATAAAGATTGGAAATTAATATTAAGGCAACGAACAAACAGCTATATTATGTAAATGGGTTTGAAGCCAAAATAAAACAGATAGAGGTAAAAAACTGGGTTTTTAAATGGAACAAGCATGATAGAACTCAATAAATAGTATGCAGGAACCAAAATACGAAACTAAGGAGGAGAGAGTATAGGTAAATGAGTGGAGACAGATCAGGTTATGATAATTTAAGTAAGAAAAAAGATTAAATAAAGAAATGAAGTATATATCTAGAAAATGCATATCGGGCATGGGAGAACAAATTAAAATCAACTGGTCTAACTAAATTAGGATCGGTAGGGTATGGTAAGATTATGCAGGAATAAATAAGAAAATGAACTACCAGGAAAGAGAAATGAATATTAAAAAAATGGATCAAGTTTCAAACTATATAGTAGCTAGTAATAGTCATAGAATAAACTATACATTGTTGTCTGAAAATCAATATATTGCTAAAAATCAAAAAATGAATTCAGATATTGACATAAAGATAAGAGCACAAATAAGGAGAATAAATAACCCTGGAAAACAAAATAAACTCACGGAAGAGAGAAAGTAGGAGACAAAAACATGAAACTTGCTGATTATGTAGCTATTTTCTGTAGAAATTTGGGATTAAAACATGCATTTGTTGTATCAGGTGGTGCCTCATTACATTTAATACATGGTATTGAAAAATTAGAGGAAATAAAACATATATGTTGCCAACATGAACAAAGTGCAGCTATGGCAGCAGATGCATACTCAAGAATAACAGGATTAACGGGACTCGCAATTGCAAGTAGCGGACCAGGAGCTACAAATCTCATAACAGGTATATGCGGAAGTTATTATGACTCAATAGCGTCGATATTTATAACTGGACAGGTATCAACATTTAGAATGTCAGAAAATCAGGAAGTGAGACAATTAGGATTTCAAGAAACACCAATAGTAGATATGGTGAAAAATATAACAAAGTATTCAGTGCAAATACGTGACCCTAAAAGGATCAAATATGAACTACAAAAAGCTTACTATTACTCAAGACATGGTAGACCAGGGCCAGTATTAATTGATATACCAGACAACATACAAAGAAGCGAGATTAATGTAGATGATCTTGTAAGCTTTATGGAAGAAAAACAAAATGAGCCAAACAAAGTGATAGAATTAAAGGTTAATTTAGATATTTTATATGAAGAGTTGAAAAATGCATCAAGACCAATGATAATCGCTGGATGGGGTATTCACCTCGCAAATCAAGAGTCTGAATTTTTAAGACTAGTCGAAAAATTGAATATTCCTGTAGCTTTAACTTGGGCTGTTTCAGATATATTGCCTTTTGAGCACCCACTTAGAGTCGGTACATTTGGCACACATGGCTCAAGATATGCAAACTTTTCGGTACAAAATGCAGATTGCATATTGTCGATCGGAAGTAGACTAGACACAAAAGCAACCGGCAGTCCAGCAAGATCCTTTGCAAGGGATGCATGGAAAGCTATGAACGATATATCGGAACAAGAAATCGAAAAATTTAACAACAATGGTGTACAAATAGATCTAAAGCTGCCATGCGATTGCAAAGATATAATCAAGGGACTATTAACATACCCAAAGTTATCAAAGAAAGAAGAATGGACAAACAAAATAAATCATTGGAAAAATAAGTACAAAATCATTAAAGAACGAAGGATTACTGGTGATTTTGTTGATCCATACTTATTTTGTAAAAACATGTCTAGAAAAATAGGTGACGACTCGCAAATATGGTGTGATACAGGCTCAGTATTAGCATGGATGATGCAAGCATTTGAAGCAAGAAGGAATCAACGGATATGGCATGATTTCAATAACACAGCTATGGGATGGGCATTACCTGCTGTCATAGCATCAAAGCTTGCAAAACCAGAAATGCCTGCATATTGCTTAGTAGGAGATGGAAGCATAATGATGAACTTACAGGAGCTTCAAACGGCCATAACATACAAGTTGAATATAAAAATCATATGTTTTGATAATGAAGGATACAGTATGATCCAACAAACACAAGATCAATGGCTAAAAAGTAAATATATAGCATCAAGCGAGGATGGAGGTCTAAAAATGCCGAACCTGGTATTAGTGGCTGAATCGTTCAACTACGAAACACGAACAGCGTTTACCAACGAAGAAAGCGAGGCGGGTATTGAATGGCTGAGTAACCAGACAAAACCATCACTACTACTTTTAAAAATAGATTCACGCTGCAGAGTTTCACCACAAGTAAAATATGGACGACCTAATGAAGATCCTGATCCATTACTAGATAGAAAAGAATTCGATGAAGAAATGATCATAGACAAATTTAGTCAATAGATTGCTTTTGATGAATGTAAAAAAATTTATTCATTCTATTAAATACAAAGGCCAAAGTTCGAAGCGTAAGGCAAAAATAAGTAATCATACAACAAAATACAGGTAGTTAAAAGGTGAAGCAATTTCTATGGATGGTGAATGCAAAAACTCGGCCAAGAACCAATAAAAGGCAGGATAATGCAATATATAAAAAGGAAAGGTTAAGTATTGAAAGAACATATTATAAATGTGATACTACGAAGGTGAATCAGGAAGATTTTGAGAAGTAATAGAATAAAAGAAATGAATTAATTGGGGATACGAAAATACTTATAGAACAGCGATAGTAAATTCAGCGGATAAACGCAATTTAGAAGACAAGTTAATCGGACCCTTATGAACCGTTCTATCGTGAAAAAGGTTAAAGGTACCTGGCCTATAAGAAAGAGGTTCAAAAAGATGCCAATTAGTGTCTACCCATAAAGGATCCATACATGGAGTGCCCTTAGCGCCAGCAGCGATTGCAGTTTGAGTAAGCCTCGATGAATCAATGGAAACAGGTAAATCAAGAAGGTGAGAACCAAAAACAAAGCGGAGTGAGTTCTCTTCGTTACACCCTTCTAAAGGGATCCAAACCTTCCATCGCTGCTTCATACCGATAGAAGACGCGTCTACAGAAGTTCCTTTGGCCTGATCCCAGAATAATTGATCATAATGAGCAGGACTTACATCATTAGATTGACCAAAACGAGCTACACGAAAAAAAAAGTCGAGATTGTTTTTCAATAGCGTTGGTCGCTTCTGGTACTCATAGAGACTAATCTGGGTAACGATAAGATTAGACTCACCTAAAGCAGAAATAAGAGAGTTAGATTTAATAATCTGATTAGCAAGCCACGAGACATTACCAGAAAAAATGCGATTATACTTTTTAGCCGCAGAAGCGTAGTTTAATGGAGACATATTTTCAAATAATATAGCAAGCTCAATATAATCTGAAACAGAAAATAATGAAAATATTGCTTGATTGAGCTCAAAATAAAATTTCTCATTAAGAGTAAGTGAAACTACACCATGTTCCTTCAAAAACTCATCCATAAGAAAAACTAAAATGAAAACATAATTGTAGAGGATTCCATCCAAAATAGGAAAACCTACAAATCATAGGAGTAGAGAACTTATAAACACACTAATAGGCAAAGAGAAAAAAAATGCAAACCATAAGCATTTATAATAAAAAGCTATAATACAGAATAAGCGAATAAATAAGTAAGAGGTCGCTTATATTGAAAGCAAAGTCTAAGCAGCAGATTCTGAAACTAAAAAAATAAATAATATAAAGTAGTTAAAAGGCAAATACAATTGAAAACAATCATATGAAACAAGTACAAATAAATAGGGAAAATGAAAAACTAATTCATCCAGAAAAGGTGATTTATATTTGTGGCATGTAAGAAGGGAAGAAGAAGCATAGTTGAGTAACAAGATATACTCAGGCAAAAGACTGAAGTAAGAACATAAAATAAATAAAATAATTGCAAAAACTATAGTCGAACTTTTGAATAATTAGAAGAATTACCAAAGACACTAGATTGTACGATGAAAATAGACAGGGCAAGTCAATTAATAGGTTTCAAGAAAAATACAATGCTCAGCAGAATTAATTAATTAAAAACAATCAGACATAATCTTTGACGATCTTGATATTAGTTGCAAAATGCAATTACCTAAAGGAAAAAGAAACAAGTAAATAATGGATTGTTATCAATATAGAATAAAGGCCCAGAGAACAATAGAAGGAAGAAAGGAAATTAATTGCTAAACGGTGAAGACATTAACTGACCATATTCCTCAACTGATTATGTAATAATGGTACTCTTGTACACCAATAAGAGATGTTGCGAATAGAGATGCAGGCGAATTATCGTTGAACCAGTATCAATGAAAACAAATAATACAAATGTAATTAAATACAAATGACGGCGTAATAGAACAAGACTCGAAAAATGTGTATTACCGAAAATCGATAGAAAGAAAAAGAAATAGCAGCCGACCGAGTGGTTGATAAAGAATAAAAAAAGAAGAGATTAACTGACAAAAATCATGCAGATCAGTCAACAGAAATAAAATAAGGTTTACCGCTTGCAAAATGATAACTTTTTGACAAATCAATCGAATGGTCAATACGTTTAATAACTCTTAAGTCAATCGAGTACCTGATATGATCTGAATTATTAATTGCGGCACCATGAATAAGCTCTGCTGGGAAACATGCAAAACCGTACTCAGGAACATTCATACGAAGAGCTGAAGTAAAATCTAACCCGTCTGTGATAACTTTTGGAGAATACAAGAAGCCAAGTTTATGGCCATCAGAATAACGAACAGTAAATTTGTCATCAACATTTTTTAGATTTAATTTATCAGTAGAAACATTCTGACTACATGGAATAAATTGTAACGTATTGTCGGCATTTACTCCAAGAATAGGAATCCAAATGTTATAGGCAGACTCCATACCCGAACCATAAAAAGATTCACGATGCCAACCAATACATTCAGATTCCTGACACATGGTTGGCCTAGAAGAACGGAGATAGACATTACTTTGAACAAGAAAATCATCGGTTCCAAACCAAGTCTTAAGTGTAGGCTGAATCTCCTTGAAAACTAAGAGGTTGATATGGGAATCATTAATTGTATTTTGGATAGAAAGGTTAACAGATCGATATTGATCGTTATTCATACACATTAGTTCTTGAAATGAATTTGATATATTACCTGTAAGAATCTCCACAATTTTAGTATGCAAAAGAGGAGAGATATACCCGATTTTTAAATCAGAACGAGCATATGCATCAGCGATAGCTAAATCATTCATATTAATAATCCCTTCCTTTGTACATGGTGTCTTGTGAACGGAATGGACCAGTTGTCGACTCGTATATAAGCATATATGGGCTCGTCACAACTACTTGATGCGATACATAACGATTGATGCGTGCGAAGGAAGCATTACTATGATCAAGGTTTTCGAAAGGAGAAAGTTTAAGATTACGAATAATAGAAGAATTGGAATCAGGAAAGTTATATTCGCCGGATCCCTCAATAACAACGAGACTTTCATCCTTTCCGACATGGATACTTTCCGGAATAGTACAACCATGTGAAAGAACTATAAACATCTCCTGTATGGAGTCATTACTATTGTCGTGCATGCAGAGGCGAGATCTCTTCAAAGGGGAACTTTGAGCAGCACTGACTAAAAGAGCAGACTCTTGAAGACCAAAAGTCTTTATCATGCTCGTTGAATAGAAAACATTATCAGATTCTTTTCGATAATTCGGTTTCCAGGCTTCTAATGAAGATTTTGATAGCTTGTTTAAACAATTCTCTTTATACCAAAGATTTCCGTTTCCATCAGCCTCACTGGGAGCAAAATCGGCCCAAAGGAGGGTAGATTTATCGTACGGACCCTGTACAGTCTCTTTCATAATACATGGTTCCTCAGAGATTACTAAGAGACCGTGCCAGGTATTTGGAGGGACACGCAAATAAAAAGGCATTGATTTATCTGTAGCCGATAAAATATGCTCCTCAATAAGCAACCCGTCATCACTGAAAACAAAGAAAGCAATGGTGCCCTGCAAAATTAATATACTCTCGACCTTGCCAACATGTTTATTTGGAGGCACATAGGTATTATTGTCATAGCAAATAATTATATCGTGAAGCAATTTATCAGTGTCTTGATGAAAACACATACGATGTCTTCTTCGCTCACTATCACAATAACTACTTGTCAAGTAATCTAGATCACTCTTAGAAAAAAATGGTGAAATTGAATCTAGCTTAAAAGTAGTTTCACCACTAATGCGATTAAGAGTTGTCATAAGAAAAGAATGAGGAACTTAAACGAGTAAATCTTAAAATAGAGAGTTTTGGGAAACAGTCAAAAGAAATCCAGTAAATAAATATAGTGTAGCATTTTAATAGATGAAAATAGGAAATTGAAGAGAGTGAACAGAGAAAAGGAAATAAACCATTTCAATAGAATTCAACAAAAATGAGAGATGCTGAAATAGATGACATGAGAAACAATATTAAAAGATGAAGTAGCAGAAAGCAAGAAAAGAGTTAATAAAACAAAAAAATTTATCCGATATCTTTTTTATAACTACATAGGGCCATGAGATAATGACTCATACTCTCAAAACCCGTATGAACAACCTCATCATTCATGGAAAAGATATTAACATTATGAAAATATTCTTTCAGAGTATTTCGTAACTGAGACGAAGACTTACAGTTGACATGCCCCTCCTTTGATTCTTGAGAAGCATATTTTTGGGATTCTAAAGAAGGGATACCAATTATCATTTGGCCATCAAAATTTAAAGATGGAAGTATATTTGATATAAAAGTTTTTTCATCATCTACACTAATATGCTCAAGCACATCAAGAAGATATATACCATCAAAAGATCCTGTCATCTTTGACTCAAGAATATCATGCCAAAAAGAATTAAAGGGATAGGGTCCAGTACGACCTAAACGGTTAGCCTCATCTAAGAGTTTCTTATCAATATCAGTTACAGTAAGTTCTCCAACAGATTGGGAAACAATTCGACTAGCAAAAGCATCAGCACATCCGACTTCAAGAACGGATGGGAAGTCATGAAACATTTTTGAAACAAATTTATACCTAGACAATAAGAATACAAGACGTTTTGGATCATTATTCCATGTAAAGCTACTCATTGACCCAAAAGAAGCATATCCGTATTTATCATTGGCATCATCAAGAGCACTATATTGCTTCTCGAAGTACATAAAATAACAACAAAAAATTATTTTAAGATTGAGGAAGTGAAGATGGAAGCGGGATGGACGCTTAACAAGGTGTCTTAACAGTCAAAGAAAAATATCTATTATTGACATTAATGAGTAAACATAATGAATTGATAAATATCATGCTATGGTAATTTATTGCTAGATATCACATGAAAGGAAACTCTTATTCAGTATGTCTAGCATGCGGAGGCAAGCTTGGAACTGTTTTATTTGAAATCCCAGACCTAGCTCTAGTCGACTCCTTTTGCAAAACGGAAGAAGAGGCCAAAAGAGTAGAAAAATATAGTGTGATAATTAGGCAATGTAAGTCATGCAATACTATACAAATAGCCGACCCACCAGATACCTCTCAAATTTATAAAAACTACATATATGATTCAAGCTCCTCACCAGACCTAAATACACATTTCAAAGAATTATCAGAAAAAATAAACAGTTTAAGCAAACCAAAGTCTACCAACATTCTTGAAATTGGAGCAAACGATGGAATTTTATTAAAGTATTTATCATCAAAGAATTATCTTGGACTCACTGCAATAGACCCTTCTCCGCAAACAGGAAATATTGACATAGCGGGCGTAGAGATTTTGAATGATTTCTTTGGGAAAGAACTTGTTGATCAAAAATTAAATGGAAGATCGTTTGATATTATTGTCGCCAATAATTGCCTTTCGCATATACCAAATATGAAAGAGAAACTAGAGTTAATAAAAAGCTTATTGAAAGCAAAGGGGACATTGATAGTAGAAGTGCAATCAACATTAGATTTACTAGAAAACTGTATTTTTGACTATATATATCACGAGCATTATTTTTACCACAGCTGCACATCCTTTGCGAAACTAGCAAGAATGGCAGGGTTAATACTTTACAAGGTCGAGAAACTTTCCACCAAAGGTGGATCATATCGTTTTTACATATCAAAGGATAGTAAAATTGAAATTGAGAGTTCCGTAGATTATTGGAGGTATCGGGAGGACTTGGTCAAAATTCACGAACCGGAGTCATGGGCACATATTAATAGCTATTTAGTTCAAATACGTAAGAAAGTAGATGAACTGGTAATGAGTGAGAGCAGTAGGTTAGTAGGGTATGGCGCGAGTGCCACAGGAACTGTTCTTTCAAGATACTTGGGCATTGATAGAAAACTGGACTTTATAGTTGATGATAATCCAAAACGACAAAATTTATATGCGCCAGATACTGGTGTGCCTATTAAGGACAGAAAAGAAATTAAATGCGATGATACAGTAATTGTTCTGGCATGGCGTCACTTTCATTACTTCCAAAAATCTTTAATAGAAACCGGAGCTAAGGTGATCAGACCTCTACCATATCTACAGACATATGAAAAATAAGTATATAGTAGTTGGGTCAAGGGGTGTAATTGGATCAGAGATAAGTTCCCAAGTAAAGAAAAGGGGTAATAACGTCTATAACCTGTACGCCAAAGATTTTATAAAACTCCTATCCACAGAGAGGATACAGTATATAACAGAGTTTTTTCATTCAAATAATATAGTTTATAGCAAGGATTCGAGACTTCATATAATACTAGCTCATAGAATCCGCGAGACTGACACCAAATTAGCATTATGGAATGAAACCATAATTAGCACAGACCTGATAGATATTATTGCTGATTTGGGTTACGAAGTAAGAGTTATTGTTATAGGTTCAATAACCGGTCGCTTGATAGACAGCAAAAGTAGTCCTGCATACCACTATTGCAAAGATTTACAGAAAAGTGCGGTGAGATATTCAATCTTGAAGAAGAATGTATGCATGAACTTAATTGAACTATCTTCTTTCATAAAATTTGATCCGTCTAATTGGGATGAGAAATATACGAGAGCAGTAGAATTAGAAAAATGCAATCTTGAACAAACTGAAATACCTAAGTTGGAAGATATTGCAAATATTTGCATTTCATTGCTAGAACTACCAGTAACTCCACGAGGTCAAATATACACATTTGACAACGGATCTTCTCTATTGCAAAAGTCATTCATTTAACAATTATGATACAATGGACTCAAGAATTACAAACATGAATCAGTAAATAGAGCGATCATGTATTGAATTTTTAATTTGTGGAGACAAAGAATAGTTAAGCAAAGCCTTCTTAATATCAATTGCTGTAAACTTGGTTATATTACGATTTGGGATACATTCAGTTAAAGATTTAAGACCAAAAGGAATCAACACATCATAGAGAGTCGATGGTTTACCAAAGTTATTATAAATATCGAGGAATTCTCTCAAAGCACAAACTAGTTCATGGTCTGAAAGATCTCTAATAAATGCGATTGAGGCTAAACCATTATTAATCTCCCAAGGTAAGCATATGAGGTGCAGGAGGTCTTCTATGTTGGAAGGTATAAGATTACGATCCATAATCTCAAACCGCTTACAAGCTACAAGATGCCGAGTAGTAAAGAAATCATCAAGCGCTAGTCCATTGCTATTAGTCCTAAGGGTGTGACCAATACCCAAATTAAAAAGATGAGACAGACCAGAAGCAGTACCAACTGAAAAGCAAGAATCACGAACTAGCATCCACTGTCTAGATTCAGATTCTCTATCTACTACATGCAACGTTTTAACAAGCGTATGTGCTGGTAAAACAGGATCTGCAGTTACCAATACAGGCTCCACATCGGTCTCAGAACGTAAAACCTTAATGAGACCGTTGTAAGTCGATGGTTCAACATTACGAACAACAGCAAAGGGAGAATGACCATCATTCTTATAAGCGCTAGTCCGAAGGTGCATATATACGGTATTTCTTTTAAAATTATTCCTTGAGATTAAATCAAGCTGGGATTGAAGTTCATTCTCATACGAAGCAGATATAGGCGCGAGATAATAATCCGAATTAAGTAGACTTTCTGCATGACAAAGAGAAGATTCCAAGATGGAATCATGATGTCGAACATGAATCCGAGATAATTCAGTATCTTGAAGGGTGTGGAAGAGTGATGAGTTGCTGTCCAGATTGTCAACAAATACGGTAATTGGTAGTGCAGAAGAAAAATGAATACGGGAAAGCTTAATAGTATTAATAAGATGGAAATAATGACCAACTGATATTTGGAGCAAAGGCGAAAAGTATAAATGATCATATTGTATTGAGCGTCTAGACCAACAAAAAAGATCAGTATATCTTTTTCTAATACGGGAACTGAACGAATAATAAGGAGAATGAGGTGAACACAACTCTTGATATAAGAATTCACAAGTAGGATGAGCCAGCAGTGCCGATTTGACATCTTTCATTGAATGTTGATCGAGCATCCTTCTGATATAAAAAGAAATCAAAGGATATCTATTTTTAAAAGTTTTGTCGCAAAGAAAAGGCGAAAGACATTTAGTTATGAATTGAACGTCACAACGTAAACCCAAATTAAAAGAAAAACCAAGATCACTACTAAGAAATGAAATTGCATCACTAATGGAAAGCTTAGATATTTGATTCGCTGGAATTAAACGAGCCCAGCTCAAAGCTAAGCAAAGCCTAAGTTGATAGCTTTGATAAGCGGTACTAGCTTTGTGAGCCTGATGGAGTATAGATACTGCATTCATAAGACTAGACTAGCGCTCAATTTTCGATAAAAGATTAAGATCTGGCGAGTTTAAAACATCACTCGATATATCCATAGGGTAGCGTTGAAGTTCTGAAGAGGTATGCTGAACATGGCGTAATGAATCAATAAGTATTGGACTCAGCGTAAAATCGCGGGAAAAAAGTTTTAAAGATTCAACCATTTCAAGAAATGCTAAATGACTCTTAGGATATGAGAGTTCTAACAGACAATTTGTGAAAAAGTTAGTAGGGTGGATAACTTTCAATACTTGTGCATCATCCCAGTAGCGAGATAAGGATCCCAATATATTTGCTGTAACAAAATTATCCATATATTTTGGAAAAACTTCTATACCAGAAAGAAGAGTATGCTCTGTTTTATGGATTGTCCCGACACGTAGAGTAGAGCTACCGTTACTTGTAGATGCATGCCTTGCATTAGTAATAATGCAAGGCGCGTCATATAAGCAGTGACTTGAAATATCGGAGTCAACTATCCTTGCCAGAAAATTCATATCGGGGCTACTTCCTTCTGCGAAAGAATGGTATTTATTTTTAAGTTCGATAAGAAATTCAGATTTAATAATGCAATTGAAAAGCATCGGGAAATGCCAATCGACTTGAGCTGAGCCAATCGCTTGAAGTAATAATGTACGGCTAATAACTTGGCAGTTATACTTATGAGATCTCACAAGTAGACTTCGACTATTAAGCCAAACATCTTGATGATCAAAACAAATAAAAGGTTTATCTAGATGCTGAATCATCTGAACGGCATTGAGAAGATTTGCGGTAACAAGTCGGCGATCAGCTAAAATAGAAATAAAGTTGGGATTGGAGCTCAAGGCATGCTTTAAACCTAAATCCCAATTTTCGGACATTGAAAGTATTTGGCTAGTCTTAAAATAACGAATTACAAAATACTTTTTAAAATAATCAAGAAAGAGTGGAGAGAGAATATCATCAGAATTATCCTGTATAGTCACCTCTATTTTTACATTAGTCTTAAGCAATATAAGCCGTTTAATGGAGAATAGAGAATCAATCAAACCTACCAGTCTGTTTCTTGTAACAACTAAAATATTGAGAACTACCATGAGACTAAAAAGGCCTAGTGCCAAGATTACGTTGTAGATATTTGAATATATTTTCCTTAAAGGTCTGCAACAAAAGATGTTTCCCCTCTACACCCGAAAAATGAATTGCTGCAACTTCTTTGAGTACAGGGGGGGAATTTATAGGGGATCTAGATGAGGCATTAGCCTCGATCACAAAAAATGGACGATCGTAGTCAGAAAAGACAATATGCTTTGCAGGCAAATAAGGTGTTTCTAAATAAGTTGGAGAACCGGTTTGAAAATAGTAACGCATTTCCTTAAAATTAAGACCACAATCATATAAAATACGAACATTGTGATCTACCAAACAAGTATCATCAACAATATCATTAAAATTGAGGAGTTTTAAATTTCTCCTTCCAGCTAAGGATGAAGATATGACAGATGACCAAGGCTGCATGTCACAGAAAAAATCATTAACGATTGAACCAAACTTTTCACACCTAGCAATATAGATTTCTAAATAATAAATATACAAGTCAAGAGATAAAGATGAAAAATATAACAAATTTGGACAAAGGGACCAAATTGGCTCTTTGGGCGCTGGATCCCAGCCCAAACTCATGAGATTTGTTGCACCTAGATCAATCCCATTCAAGTGTGAATTATGAGCAGCAAGGCCAGGAAATATAAATGTATCCCAATCGAAGCTAATTAGGGAGCTTTCACCAAACATGGACTTACCTTTAAGATATAACCATCTATTAATGCAATGACGTTCTATAGCAGGG
>MDSV01250103.1_pt1 | contig 24748 bp, 15 predicted proteins | sample 810851 | NCBI WGS metagenome assembly MDSV01 (sample SAMN05326640, study PRJNA326480) | marine metagenome | isolation source: seawater | place: Atlantic Ocean: North East | collected 2012
CCTTGCATCATTAGGAAGTGACACTGGAGGATCAATACGCCAACCCGCTGCATTTTGTGGAGTTGTAGGTTTAAAGCCAACGTATTCTAGAGTTTCAAGACACGGATTAATTTCTTACGCTTCATCTTTTGACCAAATAGGACCAATAACAAAAAATATTGATGACGCAGCATTAATATTAGATGTTATTTCTGGAAAGGATGATTATGATAGCACATGTTCTTCTGTGGAAAAATTCTCTTTTGTTGAAAAACCATTAGATATAAAGCATAAAAAGATAGCATATTTTGAAGAATACCTGAATTTAAAAGGTTTAGATCCCGAAATAAAGATAAAAACAGAAAAAATAATTAACAAATTAAGAAAAGAGGGCCATATCGTAGAGCCAATTTCCTTTCCATATTTAGATCTTTTAGTACCGATATATTATATTATTACAACAGCAGAGGCTTCTTCTAATTTAGCAAGATATGATGGTGTGCATTATGGTTATCGAAGTGATAAAGCGTCAGATTTAGAAACCACATATTTAAAAAGTAGAACCGAAGGGTTTGGAGAAGAGGTTAAAAGAAGAATTATGTTAGGAACATTTGTTTTAAGCTCTGGATATCAAGATGCGTATTTTACAAAAGCACAAAAAGTGCGTAGATTAATATACAATTATACAAAAGATAAATTTAAAAAATATGATTTTATAATTTCCCCAACCACACCTCACACAACTTTCGATGCAGGAGTAGAACATCAAGATCCTACAAAAATGTATAATGAAGATATATTTACAGTACATGCAAATTTATCAGGAAACCCAGCCATTTCTATTCCAATAGCCGAACACTCAAATGGATTTCCTATAGGTTTGCAAATATTAGCAAACCACTTTAAAGAAGAAGAATTATTATTGTTTTCTAAAACTTTTTTTTGCTGACAAAATAATTTAAAATGAAAAAATTATTTTTTATAATTTTTGCACTACAATTTAATATAGCACAACCCCAAAACAAAACTATATTCAATGTAGGTGAAAAAATGAAATATAAAATTTCTTACAAATCTATTAACGTTGGTTTTGCTGAAATAGAAATAATTGAACAAGCAGTCTACATGAAGAATAAGCCATTTCATATAACAGGAAAAGGAAGAACAAATAGGTTTTTCGATTTATTTTTTAAAGTAAGAGATTTTTATGAAACATATATTGATACATCTTTGATGTTGCCAGTTTCTTTTAACAGAAAAATTGATGAAGGCGGATTCAATTTGCAACAAAATTATTATTTTTTACAGGAAGAAAATAAAGTTTTTTTTAATGACAGTGTTTATAAATCAGTAGAAGAATCACAGGACATGTTATCTGTTTTATTTTATGTTCGACAAATGGATTTCAATCAATTAAAAAATAAAAAACACTTTTCTGTACCGGTTTTTATGGACGAAGAAAATTATAGTTTAGTAATAAAGTATACAAATTCTGAAAACGTAAGTAATTTTTTAGGAATTACAAAATGTATTGTTTTACAGCCAAAAATGCAAAAAGGAAGAATTTTTAACGAAGAAGAAAAGATGTTTGTTTGGATTTCTGATGATGCCAAAAAAATACCCATAAAAGTTGAGGCTCACACATGGGCTGGAATACTTAAAGCAGATTTGATCAGCTATAATAGTAAGAAATAATACTATGATAAAAAAACAAAAGTTAAATTAGCAAAATGAAAAAACCAGTAGGATTTTTGCTGTTGCTTTTCGCAATATTTTTAATACTAAAAACTATATTAGAAAAGGAGACTATCGAAATAGATGTCGAGCCAGTTTATGAATATGGTATTCTTACAGATACATTTCTCGTTAAAAGGGAAGTTGTTAAAAGCGGGCAGACTATAGGAGAAATACTTTACTCCAACCATATTGACCATCCCCAAATCAATAAGTTAGTAAAAAAATCAAAAAAGATATTTGATATTAGGCTAATTAACGCCGGAAACAAGTATACAATTATGCAATCAAAAGATTCTACTCAAAAAGCTCAATTTTTTATATACGAGCAAGATGTGGTAAATTATATTGTTTTTGATTTAAGAAATGAAATGGATGTATATAAAGGTAAAAAAGAAGTGGTCGTAAAATTGAAAAGAGCATTTGGCCAAATTGACGCCTCTCTATGGCTAACAATGGAAGAAAAAAAATTAAGCCCAAGACTCACCCACGAATTATCTACTATTTATGCATGGACTATAGATTTTTTTAAAATCCAAAAAGGAGACAGTTTTCATATATATTATGAGGACAGATATATAGATGATCAATATATTGGAATTGGTAAAATTTTAGCATCAGAATTTTTTCATAACAGAGAAAAACATTATGCATTTTATTATAAATCAAAAGATCAAAATCATGCAGAATATTACGATGAAAATGGGAAAACATTAAGAAAAGCATTTTTGATGGCACCAGTAGATTATAAAAGAATTTCATCAAGATTTAGCAGAAATAGAAAACATCCGGTTACAGGGCAGTGGAAGGGGCATTTTGGAACAGATTATGCAGCAGCACCAGGCACACCGATTTGGGCTACCGCAAACGGAACAGTTACTAGAGCGAGCTATACTAGAAATAATGGAAATTACGTAAAAATAAGACATAACAAAACATATTCAACACAATACCTTCATATGTCTAAAATAAAACCTGGAATTAAGAAGGGCGTTTATGTTAAACAAGGTGATTGTATAGGATATGTTGGAAGCACCGGCTTAGCAACAGGGCCACATGTTTGTTATAGGTTTTGGAAAAATGGCAGACAAGTTGACCCCTTTAAAGAAAAATTACCGCCGGGAGATCCAATTAAAAAAGAAGAGTATAATCATTATATGATATTTAAAGATAGTCTTTACACTATTTTAAAAAGTGATTGATCAAAAAATGAAAACACAAAAATTTATTCAAGGTCTATTTTTTGTATTTTTTACCATGGCAGCTGCTGCGCAGAATCCGTTTATTGAAAATAAAGGTCAATTACCAAAAGAAGTTGTTAGCAAAACACTATTACCTTCAGGAGTATTATTTGTTTTAGAAGGGAAATTTATTTTTTCATTTTACAATGGGAAAAAGGTAAAAGAAATGCATAACAGCAACAAAACCTACACAAACATAGAATCTCATACGTACTCAGTAACGTTTTTAAATCATAATAAAAAAATCAATACAAAGCTTGAAGGAGAGAGCATTTTTTTTGAAAATTATTTTTTAGGAGATTCTTCTAATTGGGCAAAAAATGTCAAATCTTTTAAAAATCATATTCAAGAAAATATTTATGATGGAGTAGACTTGCATTTATATACAAAAGACAATAAATTAAAATATGACATTAACATACAGCCAGGAATTGACCCTAGTGTAATTAAATTAAAATATGAAGGTCTAGAAAAAATAAGTATTATAGACGGCAATATAAATTGCCAGACCTCAATTGCTGAAATTCTAGAAAAAAAACCATATTCATACCAGATCATTAATAATCAAATTATATCCAGAAAGTGTTCTTATAAGTTAATCGACAATCAAATATCTTTTATTTTTCCAGAAGGCTATGATGAAGATTATGAATTGATAATTGACCCAACATTAGAATTTTCAACTTACTCCGGTTCATTAGCAGACAATTTTGGGTATACCGCAACATACGATCAGCTAGGCAATTTGTATAGCGGAAGCACTGTATTTAGTATTGGTTATCCCACCTCATTAGGTGCATACGATACAATTTATAATAATTCAGTTTCTGGAACAGATATTGCAATTACTAAATACGACACTACAGGAACACAAAGAATTTATTCTACTTACTTAGGAGGATCAAAAGATGAGCTTCCCCACAGTCTTGTCGTTAACACAAATAATGAATTATTTATTTTTGGCACAACAGGATCTTCAGATTTCCCAACACTATCATCTTCTTACCAATCAACATTTAATGGGGGCCCTAATTTTGCTCCTTCTGGGATAGGAGTTTCTTTTCCAGACGGAACAGACTTGTTTGTTTCAAGATTAAGTAATAACGGAAATGATTTACTGTCCTCAACTTATATCGGGGGAACCGGTAATGACGGTTTAAATACATCATCAATATTAAAATATAATTATGCTGATGAGGTTAGAGGAGAAATAGATATAGATAAAAATAATAACATCTATATAGCAACATCGACATATTCTAAAGACTTCCCCGCTATAAATAGTTTTCAAAACACAAAAAATGGAGGGCAGGACGGGTGTATTATAAAAATGGATAACCAATTAACATCTATTATTTGGAGTTCATATTTAGGAGGAAATAAAGATGATGCAATTTATTCTTTAGCGTTTGATGAAGAAAACAATATATATGTTACGGGAGGAACAAATTCAGAAGATTTTCCTGTAACAATAAACGCATATCAATTAATATACCAGGACTCTATTAATGCAGATGCATTTGTTACCAAAATTTCTGCATCAGGAAACTATATCATGCACTCAACATATTACGGAACAAATGAATATGACCAGTCATATTTTATAGAATATAGCTCTAAAGATTTAGTGTATCTCCTTGGACAAACAGAATCACAATCTTCATCTATGATAAATAATGCCAATTACTATAACACCGGATCAAGTCAATTCATTGTTGCTTTTTCAAAAAATTTATCTACCATAAACAAATCAACTGTTGTTGGTTCTGGAAAAGGGACACCAGATATTTCACCGACAGCTTTTTTAGTTGATGTTTGTGATAAGATATATATTGCCGGATGGGGATCTAATACAGGGGGGGGCACATTATCTACACTAAACCTTCCTATAAGCACTTCTCCACCCGCCCACCAAGATCAAACAGATGGAAATGATTTTTATTTATTAGTATTAGATGACGCTATGAATAATATGTTATATGCAACATATTTTGGAGGAAGTTTAAGCGCTGAACATGTTGATGGGGGAACCAGTAGGTTTGATAAAAAAGGTATAATTTATCAATCAGTTTGTGCGGGATGCGGCGGTAATTCAGATTTTCCTATTGAGCCTAATCCAGGAGCGGTATCCGCAACAAATAACAGCACTAATTGTAATAATGGTGTTTTTAAGTTTGACTTTGATTATCCAATGGTTTTATCAGAATTTACAACACAATTGGTAGGCTGTAATACAACATTAAATTTTCAAACCACTAGCACCAATTCTACCAACACTTTTTTTTGGGATTTTGGTGATAATTTTACATCAACACTTGCAAATCCCACCCACACTTTTTCTTCACCAGGTCAATACGATGTTACATTAATTGTAACAAATCCAAACACGTGTAATATTTCTGACACCATAACTAAGCAAGTATATATACTTTCCAACAGCACGGGCTATTTAGACACATTAAACAAGTGCCATAATTACCCATATCAAATAGGAATATTACCAATTAACAATTCAGCTATCAGTTATAACTGGTTGCCAGCACTAGCATTAAACAATTCAAACATTTCAAACCCATTCACAAATATTAATAATAACATAACATATAAACTGCTAATTTCAGACGGCACATGTACAGACACATTGATACAACATATAAATGTTTTAAACAATAATTTATATTTACCAGAAGACACAACATTTTGTAAAAATCCAGTTATGTTAACCGCAAATTATAATAATCCAATAAACACAATAGTTTGGTCATCAAATCCACTTTTTTTAGACACAATAAGTCAAACAGAAGAGCTATTAGTTTTGTCTACAGGTGTATACTATATAAAAATATCATATTCAGGATGCAATATACAAGATAGTGTTCGTGTTGACAAGGGTCAGGTGGAACTGTTTGCAACAGCAGACACAACATATTGTAAAGACTCGGTGTTATTAACAGTCTTGACACAACCAGAAATTATAGAACAAATAATTTGGTCAACTAATCAAGATTTTCTGGATACTTTAAGCTCAAACAATCATGTGTATATTAATAATATTGGTGTTTATTATGTAAAAGGAGCTGATGGCATGTGTGAATCAATTGATAGTGTTAAAGTTGTTTCAGAGAATATTAATATTAAATTATTTGCAAATGACACGTGTCAAGGAGGAAGTGTGTTAGTTTCAGTAAATAACCTAGAACCCTCTAGACCAATAATTAATTATAATTGGAGAGATTTTTCCGTTAACGAATCATTTATTATAGATACACCTAGTATATCTAAATGGTATTTTGTAGAAGTTACTAATTCTGAATCATGTGTTTTAATAGATTCAATTTATGTAAATGTGTATCCATACCCTAACGTATACTCCATCTCAACAAATGACACCTTGTTTAGAAAAGGAGAGAAAGTTAAATTTTTAGTACAAACAAATGGAATAATAAATTGGTATGAATTTGATAATCAGGATTCTTCTCAAATTTTTATAGCTGAAAAAGATAATTGTTACTTTTTTGACATAAATAATGAATTTAATTGTATTATAAATGATTCAATATGTATTGACGTTCTTGATGTTTTTTGTGATCAAGATAGCATAAAAATACCTACAGCTTTTACACCAAATAATGATTTTATAAACGACACATATTACATATCAGATAATGCAGGAGTGGTAACAAATTTCCACATAAAAATATATAATAGGCTGGGTCAGCTAGTTTTTTATAGCAATGATATTTTAAAAGAATGGGACGGCACATATAACGGAAAGAAACTCCCCCCTCAAGTCTTTGATTTCTTTCTTGAAATAAGTTGTTTGGGAGATAAAAAACTATTTAAAAAAGGAAATATAACATTAATAGAATGAGAGTAATATTTTTAATATTCTTTTTGCATTTATTTATAAAAGCTAAACCTCAAGACATTCATTTTTCACAATATAAAAAGTCCAGTTTTTTTATAAACCCTTCAATTTTGTCTTTTCAGAAAAAGGAGTTTAAGTTTACAGCAATTCGCAGACAACAGTGGGAAAGTATCACCGCTCCATTTAAAACTAATTCTTTTTCTTTAGAGAGAAAAGACATTGTTAAAAATATTTCTGCAGGAGTTAATTATTTATATGATATTGCTGGAGATTCTAAATTTAAAACTACAGGCGTAAGCTTTAGTTTTGCATATTTATTTAAAATTAACAATAGAAACAGCCTATCTTTAGCCTCTTCAACCGGCTTCTTTGAAAGAGCAATAAATTTTGACGAACTAATTTTTAATATACCAGAAAACCAGCAAAATCTAAGTGTTTTTTTTCCAGATCTTAACTTTGGAATCACCAATAAGTTTTTCGTAAACAAAAAATTATATTTAATTAACGGATTTTCTATTTTTCATTTAAATAAGCCAAATCAATCACTATTAGACAACAAAACCACTAAACTTGCTAGAAAAGTACACATACATTCAGATATAACGTATTTTATAAATCAAGATTTAGCGTTACAACCGATGTTTTTTTATTCACAAAAAGAGACAACTAAAGAAAGTGTTTTTTCACTACAGTTAGAATATTTTTTAAACAAGGAAAACAATATTTATTTAAGCTCAATGTTGGCATATAGATACAAAGATGCAGTTTTATGTGGATTTGGTATTAAAATTAACAATTTTGAATGTCATTATACATACGATATAAATACATCATCACTAACAAGAGCATCTAATGGATTTGGAGGGCCAGAGGTAGCTATTGTTTATAATTGGAATACGAAGGTTAAGCAAAAAAATAAAATAAAAAAAGAAACCAAATGGGAAGATTGTCCAAAATACTTATAAAATCTAATATAATAGCTCAATTATTTTCATGCCATTTAGTATTTGCACAAGATCTATCAACACGAATGTTAGGTAAAAATATAAATACCAATGGATCTGAGTTTAATTTTTTTAGAATAGATGAAAAAACGGCATATTTTTCTTCTTCTACTTTGGAAAACGGAACCTATCAGACAGCGGTTTATAAAACAAATATAAAAGACAGTGCTTGGCAGAAGGCAACATATTTTCATTTAACAGATAGTCATAATGCAGCCAACATACAATTTTTAAAGGAAAAAAGCGCTATATATTTTACCGCTAGTGAAAAAAACAAAAATCAAAAGATTTATATGCTAAAACAAGAAAACATGAAAACGATTTCTTTGCCAAAAGTAATAAATAAGGAAGGTTTTATAAACACACAACCACACATTACCGATCATTTAAAACAAAAGTGTATATATTTTGTTTCTGATAGGGAAGGAGGTTTTGGCGGCTTAGATATATGGGTAAGCGTTATTGATAATAAAGGAAATTTTGGCGTTCCAATTAATCTTGGCTCAAACATCAACACAAAAAGTGATGAGATAACACCGTTTTATAATAAATGGACGAATGAGTTATATTTTAGTTCAAATAAAAGCCCCGAAAAAGGATTTGATATTTACAAATCAGAAGGAAAGTTTAATTTTTGGAGCAAACCAATAGAATTCGAACAACTTAACACTAAAGGAGATGAGGTATATTTAAATTTTTTTAAAAAAAACGAAGGGTTTTTTTCATCTAATATAATTAACAACAATGAATGTAGTGGTTGCAATAATGTATACTCATTTATAATAAAAGAAAAAGATACAGCGAAGCAACCTGAATATTTTTACAACACATGGCTTCCTTTAAGCTTGTATTTTCATAATGATGAGCCAGATTGTTGCAGAATGGATACAACAACCAAAAAAACATACGAACAATCCCTTATAAATTATATTAAATTAAAGCCAAAATATATGATTTATACTAATGATCAAAAAGTAAGTGATTTTTTTTCAGAAACATTAAAAAACAATTACGAAAAGCTTCTGGTTTTATTGGATAAAATTTTAATAAATTTACAAAAAGGAAAAAAAATAAAAATCGCAGTAAGCAGCTACTCTTCTCCTTTACACAACGATTTATATAATATTAACCTTTCAAAGAGAAGAATAAATAGTCTAATAAATTTTATTAAAGAATATCAGGGTAATATCTTTAGTGATTTTATTTACAATCAACAGCTTAATTTTACCCTGCATCCTTATGGAGAAATAAATTCTGATAAAAAAGTTAGTTCAAACCCTAATGATTTAAAAAATTCTATTTATTCATTAGATGCGATTCTAGAGAGAAAAATAGAAATACTAAGCATTACTATAGAATAAAACGGTACATTGATAATTGTGAAACAAAACCTACTAAAAACCCCAGATAAATCTGAATTGAAGTGTGAGCCCCCTCTTTTAATCTAGCAAAAGCGACTATTCCACAAATAAACAAACAAGCAGGGACCATATAAAAACCTTTATTTGTTAATAAATTTAAATTAATTATCATACCCAAGAGCCCCCCAACACCAAGCATATGTAAACTAATTTTCCAAAATCTAGAAATAATTAAAGCCATAAATAAAGTCAAAATAATGCCTAAAAAAAATAAGCTCAAAAAAGAGTTTAAAAAAACGAGTTTATTAAAAGATAAAAAACAAAAAAGTACGCAAATAAAATTTATACATAGTGGCAAAAAACGCTCTTTATAATCATTCATTTCTAAAGAAGAAATAACACCTAGTTTTAATAATAAAAAAACTGTAATAGCAGGAAAAAAAACAGTATAAAAAAATACATTAAGATATAATACGGGTAAAAAATCATTTATTATTATAAAAATTTCAGGAGCGATTTTATTACAGATATAAACACCTATTAAAGGAATGAATATGGGGTGTAATATTATAGAAATAAATCTTGATAGCGACATTATAATTTTTTTCTAATTTTTGACGTTTGAATACCCAGACCTTCTCTATATTTGGCCACTGTTCTTCTAGCAATATGATATTCTTCCTTTTCTAGCATTTCAGATAATTTTTCATCAGTATAAGGATTCGATTTATCTTCCAATTCAATTAATTCAGCGAGCCTTTTTTTAATTTCTTTTGTAGATATTACTTCACCATTATCTTTTCTATACGCCTCAGAAAAGAGTTCTTTTAATTTAAATGTACCAAAAAAAGTTTCCACATATTTTGCGTTACTTACTCTAGATATGGTTGAAATATCCATATTAACAATATTAGCAATATCCGCAAGTTTCATTGGAACTAAGTCTTTTTCATTCCCGCTAATAAAAAAGGATTTTTGAAATTGCGCCATAGCATTCATCACTTTTTTTAAAGTTACGTCACGCTTAATTAATGCATCTATAAACCAGTTAGCTTGCTCAATTTTATTTTGCAAAAAACTAATTGTTACCTTGTCATTAGTTTCAGCTAATAAATTTTTATAGTATAAACTTGGTTTTAAATTTTTTAAAATAGGTTTTTTTAAATCTATTTCAAGTTGATTATTACTTTTTAAAACAACACTGAAATCTGCAGAAATATATTGTTCGGGAATATTATCCTCAGAGAACCCCCTTGAAGGAGAAGGATTAAGTGATTCAACAAGCTTATAAACTGTTTTTAATTCTTCTTTACTAGCACCAGTTTTCTTAATTATTTTATCAAAATTTTTATTTGTAAAGTCAATATAAAAATTTTCAATCACATTTTTTGCAAAAATATTTTCTGGAAATAATTTGCTTAATTGCATAATTAAACATTCTTGTAGATCTTTTGCCCCCACTCCACATGGATCAAAACTTTTTAATAAATCAACAGCCGTATTAATTTCATCTAAACCTACAGAAATACTATTTGATATTAGTAGATCATCACAAATTGACTGAAGACTACGGTGTAAAAAACCATATTGATTTAGGCTATTTATAAGGTAGCTTGTTAAAAAAGAAAGATCCTCATCTATATTTAAAGTGTTTAATTGGGAGTGTAAATAATCTGAGAGAGATTCTTTTTTATCTTCTATATAAAAAAACTGATTTGTAGCTGATGGTGATTTAGAATAAGTTGAAAAACCTTTGTCTTCTTTTATATCCCCCGCATGTTGGGGAAGGTCATTTGTTTCTTCTAAAGCCGGATTATCTTCCAGTTCATCTTTTATTCTTTTTTCTAATTCAACGATTGGAATTTGCAAGAGACTTAAAAATTGAATTTGTTGGGGACTTAAATTTACCTTTTGATTTTGTACTAGCCGCTGCTTATTCATTTTAAAACAATGCGTTTTGAGGTGTCCTTGGAAAAGGAATAACATCACGTATATTTTTCATACCTGTAATAAACATCATTAATCGCTCAAAACCTAATCCAAAACCGCTATGTATACAAGTTCCAAATTTTCGAGTATCTAAATACCACCATAATTCGTGTTTGCTTATCTTCATCTCATTCATTCTTATTAGCAATTCATCTAATCTTTCCTCTCTTTGTGAACCACCAATTATTTCCCCAATTGTTGGAAACAGTATATCCATTGCACGTACAGTTTTACCATCCTTATTTGATCGCATATAAAAAGCTTTGTTTTCTTTTGGATAATCTGTAATAACTACAGGTTTTTTGTAAACTTTTTCCACTAAGAATTTTTCATGTTCAGACTGCAGGTCTGCACCAAATCCACTTATTAAATATTGAAATTTCTTTTTTTTATTTGGTTTAGATTTTATAAGAATGTTTATAGCCTCACTGTATGTTATTCGTTCAAATGAACTTGTTACTACAAAATCTAATCTTTCAAGCAAGCTCATTTCTGACCTCAGTTCTTTTTTTAGCCCCGACTCTTCTTCAAACAATCGTTTATCAAGAAACGCTAAATCTTCATAATTTTTTTCAACGCAGTATTTTATACAATATTTTAAAAGCTTCTCCGCAAGATTAATATTTTGTTCTAAATTGTAAAAGGCCATTTCTGGCTCAATCATCCAAAATTCAGAAAGATGCCTTGATGTGTTGGAATTTTCTGCCCTAAATGTAGGCCCAAAAGTATATACTTTACCCATTCCTAATGCTGCTAGTTCAGCTTCAAGTTGGCCAGAAACTGTAAGGTGTGTTTTTTTACTAAAAAAATCTGCACCATAATTAATTTTATCATCAACCTTCGGGATATTATTTAAATCAAAATTTGTAACCTTAAACATCTCACCAGCACCCTCTGCATCGGATGAAGTTATAATAGGCGTGTGAATATTATAAAATCCATGGTCATTAAAAAAGTTATGTATTGCAAATGTTAAAGAGTGTCGAATCCTAAAAACAGAAGAAAATGTATTTGTTCTAAAACGTAAATGAGCATTTTCTCTTAAGAAATCTAAACTATGTTTTTTAGGCTGAAGCGGGTATTCATCAGGGTTAGAAGTGCCAAGTATATTTACTTCAGTTGCATTAATTTCAATATTTTGTTCAGATCCGGAAGATTTAACCAGGATGCCAACTATCTCTATTGAAGCTCCGGTTGTTATTTGTTTAAGAATTGAATCATTTATATTTTTATTTTCAACAACAACTTGTAAATTTTTTAATGTAGAACCGTCATTTAATGAAATAAAAGAAACATTTTTACTCCCTCTTTTTGTTCTTATCCAACCACATAAAGTGACTTGTTGATTACTTACTTTTAGATTAAAAATATCCTTTATATACATTTTTTTAATTTTATCTATTACAAAGATATAATAAATATAATCTTGTTTAGACCGCTTGTTGTTTATTGGAATTTTCTAAAACAGAATGAATAGTTTTAATTAACGCATCTTCATTATAAAAACATTCATTATATAGTTCCGCTTGTGTCCCATGATTTACAAATTTATCTGGAATGCCTAGCAGTCTAGTTTTATTAGAATAATCATTAGATGACATAAACTCTAAAATAGCAGATCCAAAACCACCCTTAACACACCCGTCTTCAATTGTAATTATAAATAAATGTTTTTTACATATTTTATGTAGAAGATCTTCGTCCAAAGGCTTAACAAACCTCATGTCATAATGTGCAATATTTATACCTTCTTTTTTTAATTCATTTCTAGCACCTGTAACAAAGTTTCCAGCATGGCCAATTGATAAAACAGCTATTTCATCGCCATCGGAGATTAATCGACCTTTACCTATTTTAATTTCTTTAAATGGAGTTTTCCAATCAATCATAACCCCGCTACCCCTTGGATACCTTATAGAAAAAGGACCTTGGTTAGGCAATTGAGAAGTAAACATTAAATTTCTCAATTCTTGTTCATTCATTGGCGCGGAGACTATCATATTAGGAATGCATCTAAAATATGAAAGATCAAAAGCGCCATGATGGGTAGCTCCATCAGCACCAACTAAACCACCTCTGTCTAAGCAAAATACAACGTTTAGGTTTTGAATTGCAACATCATGAATAACCTGATCGTACGCTCTTTGCATAAATGTTGAATAAATATTACAAAAAGGGATTTTTCCTAAAGTTGACATTCCTGCAGAAAAAGTTACTGCATGTTGCTCGGCAATTCCAACATCAAATGTTCTTTCAGGAAAAACCTCCATCATTTTTTTTAAAGAACTACCACTAAGCATAGCCGGAGTTACACCAACAATATTTTTATTTCTATTAGCTAGCTCAACAATTGAATCCCCAAAAACATCTTGGTATTTAGGAGGCGTTTTTTTGTAAGACCCTGTAACTATTTCTCCAGTATTTTTATTAAAAATACCAGGCGCATGCCATTTTGTAGTATCTCCTTCTTCTGCCGGTTTATATCCTTTTCCTTTTACCGTTAAACAGTGTAATATTTTCGGCCCAGGTATCTTTTTAAGATCATTAAGCACAGAAACTAAATGTTTGGTGTCATGACCATCAATAGGACCAAAATATCTAAAATTCAATGATTCAAAATAATTACTTTCTCCTAATATTGTTGATTTTACCGCACCCTCAACTTTCTTTGCTATTTTTTGAGCAGTTTTTCCAAACTTACTAATTTTACCTAAGATTCGCCATAATTTATTTTTTGCTTTGTTATATGTATGAGAAGTTGATATGTCTGTCAGGTATTCTTTTAATGCCCCAACTGCAGGATCGATAGACATGCAATTGTCATTTAATATTACAAGTAAATTTGTGTTTTCTGCTCCAGCATGATTCAATGCCTCAAAAGCAATCCCAGCTGTCATAGACCCATCACCAATTACTGCAATATGTTGTCTTTTATTTTCACCATCACTTTTTGAGGCTATTGCCATTCCAAGAGCAGCAGAAATTGATGTGGAAGAATGACCAACTCCAAAAGTATCATAAACACTCTCATTTCTCTTTGGAAAACCACTTAACCCATTATACTTTCTGTTAGTTGGAAATAATTTTTTTCTACCAGTCAGTATTTTATGCCCGTACGCTTGATGCCCCACATCCCAAACCAATTGGTCTTCAGGTGTATTAAAAACATAATGTAAAGCAACTGTTAACTCCACTACGCCTAGACTTGCCCCAAGATGACCACCCTTTTCAGATACCACATCAATAATATATTGTCTCAATTCATTAGCAACATGTTGTAATTGATTCTTTTTTAACTTACGCAAATCTTCAGGAGTATTAATTTTACTCAATAATTTTCCAGTGTTATATTTTGTTTTTTCTTTCATAAATATTAAACAAAGATAATTAAATATTGTAGTTGATGAAAATTAATTTTCATCAACAAATTATAGTTAATAATTGATTTAAATAAATATAATTATTGTAAACAAATTCTTGAAATTTGCAATCATGAAAAAGACCCTTTATACATTTAGAATTATTTTTTTATTTTTCATTTTTTTTAATATTGCAGAAAACAAAGCATCTGTCTTAGACACATCACTTACAGAGCTAAGCCCTTACTCTGAAGAAAAGATCATTAAAAACAGGCTAAATAAAATAGATATTAAGTCACCAATGCAATTGACGTATAATAAAACTGTGCAAAAATATATAGACAGTTATTTATCTGAAAACAAAAAATTAATATCCAAAATGCTGGGAATATCAGAGTATTATTTTCCTATTTTTGAGCAAGCATTGGATAAACACGGATTGCCTTTAGAATTAAAGTATCTTCCAATAGTTGAGTCATCTTTAAATCCTTTAGCAAAATCAAATTCTGGAGCTTCTGGACTTTGGCAATTTATGTATTTAACAGGAAAACAATACGGTTTAAATGTGACATCATTTATTGATGAAAGGCAAGACCCATATAAATCTACTGAATCTGCCTGCATTTATTTAAAGAAATTATACGATATTTTTGGTGATTGGAATTTAGTTTTGGCTGCGTATAATGGAGGGCCGGGATATATTCAACAAAAGATAATTAACTCCGGAGAAAAAGATTTTTGGAAATTACAACATTCTCTAAGACAAGAAACAAGAAATTATGTTCCTAAGTTTATAGCAATAAATTATGCTATGAATTATGCTAAAATGCATGCTATAGAAACAATAAAGCCTAAAATTTATTTTAAAAAAACTGACACCATTCATTTAAAACAGCAGATTAATAAAAAAGTCTTAAAAGCCACTACATGTTTAAACTCAGAAACAATAGATTTTTTAAACCCATCTTACAAAAGTGATATTTATCCGGAAAAATCTATAGTTGTTCTTCCAATTGAAGCTGCTCAAGATTTTAAAATTAATGAAAAAAACAATTATGCATTCGCAAAAATTGTTGCAAGAAAGGAGTTCTTAATTGATGAAGAAAGAGTTGAGTATAATGTAAAAAAAGGCGATTATTTAGGTAAGATCGCAAGAGAATTTAACGTTAAAATACATCAAATAAAAACTTGGAATAATCTTAACAATACAAAATTAAACATCAATGATAAATTAGTTTTATTTGTTCCAAAAGGATTGTATAAAGAACCAATTATTGCAAAAGAATATATAATCCAAAAAGGGGATACTTTATGGGGGATTGCTCAAAAGCTGAACGGTGTTTCTGTTAAGCAATTAAAATTATTAAACAACTTAGAAAATGATAAATTGAAGCCAGGCACAAAAATTAAAATACCTAAAGCATAGTGCGATACACTATAATATTTATACTTTTTTTAGGATGTAACGGCGGTCAAAAACAACTACTACCATCTTCTACTGGCGCGCACTCAGAAATAGTAGTAGTTATAGATGATTCTTTGTGGGAAAACAAGATAAACAAAACATTCGTTCAGGTATTTAGTGCACCTATCAATGGTTTGGGAAAAACAGAAAAAGAGTTTAATATTATACAGATTAATAATTCTGAGTTTAGTCAAGTTTTCAGAAGACATAAAAATATAGTAGTATTTTCTGATAATGAAAAAACCCAAAGAGACAAATGGGCAAAAGGCCAGTTAGTTATTCAATTAAACATAAACTCAAATACGAATAGTTTATTAGAAACTTTTCAAAAGGTTAAGTCTATTTTTGTATTAGATGAGTTAAATTACCTAAGGAAAAAAACAAAAAAAACCTCTAATAAATTAATAGAAAATCAAATAAAGAACCGGTTTAATATTGAAGTTTTAATTCCGAAAAAATATACTAATATTATGATGTCAAATGAGTTTTGCTGGATGCAATATAGCCCCAAGGAAAAAGAAGAAATAAGTCAAATATTATTTTTTACTATAAACAAAGCAAAAAAAACAATAGACAATACAATTTTAAATGCAGTAGACAGTGTTTTTTTTAAATATATAAAAGGTAACGCAGAACACTCCTTTGTTAAAATAGAAAAATTATACAATCCATATATAGAGCAAAACATTTGTAGAGGCTTGTGGAGGCTAGAAAATGGATTTATGGGCGGACCGTTTATATTTAAAACATATTTTTTTGATAAAAAAACAGTAATTTCCTTAGCATTTACTTTTTCCCCAAACACAAGAAAAAGAGATATTATTAAAGAATTTGAGGCTATTTTATAATTAACTTTGCTCTACCAACATATAAATCAGAGCTAACTTTTATAATATAGTATCCTTGACTCAGTTGGCTTGTATTGATTTTATAATTTTTTGTGGTAAGAATGAGCTTGCCAGTAGAATTATAAATTTGCACCTTTAAATCTTGAATTTTAGGATTTACTGATATGCTTATATTTTCCGTGGCAGGATTTGGGTAAATGTTGATGTTTACTAAATCATATTCTTTTATGATTGAGGTTAAATCAACAGGACTTTCCCAAACACCCCTCCCATATGTGGCAGCACTTATTGTGCCTTTTCCATAATGAATTTCCAGCTCTCTTACAATGACATTAGGTAGGCCATTCATGAATGGACTCCAGTTACTTACATCATCATTTTTATAATATACACCAACATCAGTTCCTACAAAAATCGTGTTATTTGAAGATTCTTGATGAACTATACAATTAACTGGTAAATTGGGAAGACCACTATTAGTAATATTTTGCCAAGTTGCCCCCATATCTTTGGACTCATAAATTTTATGATCAGAATTATAACCGGAAAAAGTCACCCATAAATGATTTGGATTAGAGTGTGAGACAGCAATATCTGTTATACTATAATTGGGAAGTCCCTGCTTAATATTAACCCAATTTCCACCAGCATCATCACTCACTTTTATTCTAGTATATGAAGCAGCATAAATATAGTCTTCATTTGAAGGCGCTAATGCGATAACCCTTAAGGCTTGTCCACCACTTACATTATAAGAAACAGAATCCCAAAAAGCACCCGCCGATATAGACCTATAAACCTCATCATAACCTGCAACAATTAAATTGTTATTATTTGGATGCATTTTATAAGGGGTTACCCAAGCACCCTCGTAATCTACAGGCTTTATATTATTCCAATTACTTCCACCCGTAGTAGATTTGCGCATGCCACCATATTGAAATTCTGCATAGATAATATTTTCATTGTAATGATCTATCACGCACTCCATTCCATCTCCCCCCATTATCGCGTCCCAGGTATTTCCAGTTAGCATTTCGGTTCCATTATCTTGTGCCCCAGCAACTAATCTATCACCATTAGACCTAGATAAACCTAGTTTATAAAACTGTGATATTTCAAGCCCATCACTTATATCCACCCACTTATTCATGTTTTTAGAATATTCGTAAATACCCCCATCATTTCCAGCATATGCAATATCGTTTAAAGGATTGAATTCCAGTGCGTGTTGGTCAACGTGCATATAAGAGTACAGCTGTTGATTATTACCACTATTTGCATCTATATTCCAACTGACACCACCATCATTGGACTTCCAGATATTAATTCCACCCACATAAACTAAATTTTCATCAACTGTAGAAACCCCCAAACTTAAATCGTACCAAGATTGCCCACCTGAACTTGTTCCATCAACATCTCTACCCAAAATGTTTGGAGAATTTGATTGTAGCGCCCAACTGTCACCACTATTTGATGATTTGTATAAACCATGAAAGCTATCATCTGTCGCAGAGTATAAAGCATAAATAACATTAGGATTTGCAGGAGTAACAGCCAGCAATGGCCTATCTTTTCCTGAAGAAGCCACACCAGAATTTATTATGTTCCATGTTGCGCCCCCGTTTTTTGATCTGTACACATCAGAACCACCATTTGATTGTTTTGCCGCATATATTACATATGGATTTCCAGGTTTAAATTCTATATCTCTCCATCTTCCAACAAGACCTACACTAGACCAATTATTTCCAGCGTCAATACTTAGCATAATATTTGTGTTAGTTACCGCAAAAACACTATCTGGATGATTTGGATTAATTATTACTTTATTTGCTCTTTGTTCGTTATCTACAAAATAGCTCAAACCGGTAGTGTTCCAAGAAACACCTTTATCATTTGACTTTAGAACACCAATACTATAGGTGTCGGAAGCATTTGCATCTCCAGTAACAATATACATAATGTTATTATCTAGAGGATTAATCGCTATAGAAGATACTCCAATCACGGGTAAATCATCAGTTGTTGTAGACCAGCTTATACCCCCATCTTCAGTTTTCCACAGCCCTCCAGAAGGAGAACCAACCCAGATAATATCAGTATTTATAGGGTCGAATGCAATGCAGTTAATCCTACCATTACCTCTTTTTTTACCATTTGATAATATTATAGGAGTGTTAATTGGTCCTTTTGAAACCCAATTTGCATTATCGTTATTATTTTTTTTATTTTTTTCTTTTAGCCATTCAATATATAAAGAATTGGCATTAAATACAGAATCATTTATGGTTCTTTGTAACAAAAAATCTAATTCTCTAGCGTATGGATTATAACCAACAGTATTGCCGGTAGAGTTAGTTTTTTTAAATTCTTCAAAGGCAATTATTTTTTCTTGAATGCTTGGATTAGGATTTGTTTTAATTAGATCTTTTTCCCATATTTGAGAGAAAAGGGAGGTGTTAAAAAACAAAAACAAGCAAAAAAAACCAAGATGTCGAATCATAATTATAGTTTAGACTGCAAAGATACAGTAAAATTTCTTCCACTAGAAGATAAACCAGACCCAAAATGTTTATAGTGAACATCCATAATATTTTCTAAACCAATTATTACATCAATAGACCTTGTTAACTTATTGTTGTAATATAAGTTTATTGTGTGCCAGGATGGATTTCCATCAACAGTTGCTTCCTCTAAATTATCAACACCAGCTAAATCATATTCATTTGCATATTTCCAAGCAGTGTATTTTAAATTTAATAAAACATACTGATTTTTAAATTTGTATTTTGCATCTAACTTAATATTTAAAGGAGGGATATGTGAAAGAGGTATGTTTTCACTATCAATTCCTTTCACATAATTACATGCGGATTTAAAAAGCCATTTTTTATTTAAATTGTATATCCACATGAAATTCACACCATATATATTAGCTGATGCAATATTTTTATTCATTTGAATTCTAGACATTAAACCATCATAAAGAAGCATCGTATCACCGTTAAGACTAGAGTTTGATCGTTTAATAGCATTTCTTATGTAAGAATTAAAAAATTGAATATTAAAATGCAATTTTTTTCTAAAAGAATAAACTAAACCAGCCTCTATATTGTTTGATTTTTCAGGTTTTAGCTCAGGGTTAGGTATTATAACAGTTTTGTCATTTTTTGAGAATACTTTGCCAATATCATCTATATTTGGATTTCTATACCCAGAATAAAACGAGCAGTTTGTAATAAAACTAGAACTGATTTTAGATTTTAATGTACTTGAAAAAACAAACGACAAATTTTTATTGTTTATTGCAGAATAAGGAAAAGAGTAAAACCCATTTTCTATAAATTCAGCAGACAAATCATTATAGTCTCCTCTCCCGCCAAGATTTAACTCATGTTTTTTAGAAATGACAAAATTTATTTGGGTATATACAAAACTATTATTCACCAAGCTACCACCATTAGGATATCTAGTTGTATTTTCAAAAAAAAGCCCATCAGTGCTCTCTAAATTAGCAGTAGAATTAACACTTTGTTTTCTCAGACCTACTCCATATACTAATTCGAATCTAGTCAAGTGTTTTTTAAGATCAATTCCAGCATCAAAAATATTTAAATTTTCGTACCTATTAGATTTTAACAACGTGTTATTTTTCTTGTGGTGCCTAGATTCTTTTACATTTTGAAAAGAAAAATCTAAAATTAGCGTATCACAAAAAATGGATTGTAATTTGTTTTGATATTTAAATGATTGAAAAAATCTTTTTTGAGGACCATAATACCACTCTAAATATTTTCTATCTCCGTTAGAAAAATCGTTTAATTTGTCAAATCTGTTAATTTTAGATGAATTATAGTATTGAGTATTTATTAAAAAACTAGAGCGATTATTTACTGTTATATATGATTTGTGAAGAAAATCATAAGAATAGTAGCTTGTGTATAACTGTTCATTTCCTATTACAGAGATGTTTTCTTTGCCCCAATCTTCATAGCCGTGAATCCTGTTTTCCCCCATTTTCAAATTACCCAAAGACTTTATAGAAAAAGCAGAAACATGAGCACTATTTTTTTTTGAATAATGAGATTTGTAATTTAACGCAACTGTATTAGAGGAGCTTTCGTAAGTTTGTGTTGTTAAGATTTTGTGTTGCACATTTAGAATAGGAGAAATGGTGTTAAAAACTAGAGCAGATCCCATTGCACCATCACCAAAAGCAACAGCTGAAGGACCAGAATAAACACTAAAATCGCTTAAAAAAAAGGGATTTATTGTGGAGGATATCTGAAGATGACCACTTCTTGATATAGCATTGTTTAATGAGTTTCCGTCTACAACTATTAACAACCTGTTAGCCTCCATACCCCTAAAATTTGGACTCCCCCCCCCAGATTGGCTTTTTTGCACGCTGACAAAGCCGGTGTTCTCCATTAATTCAGAACTGCTTCCTTCTATAGACTCTAGTAGAAAAACTTTTTTTCTTATTATGCTTTTAATAGATGATGTTAATAATTTTTGATTGTTATTTAAAGTAACTGTTGGAAGAATAAACGATTTAGGTGACAACAACACTCTATTTTCAGAGTGTGGTAGTTTTATTTTTTTAGAATTATACGTTACATGTTGAATAGTAATGGTTTCAAATTCATTAAAGTTAAAAATCTCTACTCTGCCATTAACATCACTTACACTACCAACGTCACTATTCTTTGAGTAAACAGATGCATTTTCAATAGCAACTCCCGTTATAGAATCTAATAAAATAAGAGCTTGAGAGCATACAATATGTGGTAAAAAAATAAGAACAATTAAATATTTCATACCCTTAAAGATTCAAAGATTAAATGAGAGTTTAAATTTTTTATTTCATGATTTTGATATTTATAATATTTAATCATTAAATGCAACAATTCATTTCTTACAGTATAAGAAATAGATGCGTTTGGATTTAAAATCAGTTCTTTAAGCGAACTAGATAAATTTACGTTAATTGTTGTAGAACTTTCCACATCAACAAAAATACCTTTATCTAAGTCAAAATAATTGCCAGAATCATTATCATTAGATGGGAGAAAACCAAAAAAGGAAGAAAGATTAATAAGAAAATTAACACTGTAATTAGGACTTAATATACTATCAAGATCTTTTTTTATTTTTAAAATATAATTGAATATATCGATTTCTTGTTGGTTTTCTTTTAGTGTTTTTGCAAGAACATCTGAAATAAACATTTCAACAAATCTGTTATACATGCTTTTGTTTTTGAGGAAATGGTTTTTGTAATACGAAACATCTTCCAAACGTTGTAATCCATTTTTATTTGAATAAACCCCGCAGATGTTTAATAACTGGAGAGGTTTAAAAAAATTAAGATTTTTCTTTGAATTTTTTTTTCTAACCCCATTAACTATAAAAGATTGCATCCCCATTTCACGCGTAAATAATTTAGTGATAATAGCATGTTCTTTATATTTAATGTATGTTAGCGAAAAAGCCAAACTATTATACCTCATTACTTTATAAATAATATTTTACTTACTATTTTTTCAATTGCGTTAACATCACTAGTATAAACTAAATAAACGCCAGTAGGAACGCGCTCATTATTTTTATTTTTACCATTCCAGATAGCCTGGCCACCTTTTGAATAGGTTTCAAAAACAAGATTTCCATGAACATCTGTGATTTTTACATTAACATTATTAACTAAGTTTTTAATAGCTACAAATCCAGTATAATTTTCCCTAACAGGATTTGGAAAAACATGTGTTTCAAGCTGACTTACAGAACCAGTCGTAGCATCCGATCTATAGGAAAGTAATCCTTTTGAAGTCCCAATGAACACTTCTCCCGAAGAATTATTTATAGTAATATCTATTATAGTGTTTGAAAAAATAGGACTGTTATCTTCTGTAAAATGTAATACTTTTTCATAACCATCTTCAGAAAACAAGAAAACACCGGATTTTTCAGTGCCTATCCACTTTCTATTTGCGCCATCAACCGCGATTGCTGTAACTTTTTCTTCACTTAATAGATATTGACCATAATCTCCATCTTGAATAAGAATTTGTTGCGCATCATAATTGCCTCCTGAAAACACCATTTCTGGGTTATAGAAAACACATACTCCTTGATCGGTCCCTACCCATATAGCATTGTTTAAATCTTCTGTTATTGTATAAACCTGTTTAGAAGGAAGGCTCCCGTCACCAATACTAGTAGTTAAAATATTGTAAGAGTCGTCTAATGGGTCGCTTAATGTGCCGTTGTCATTATAAACAAAAATCCCACCACCTCTACCAATTACACCCCACTTTTGCCCAATATAATCAATTAGCAATTCATCAAAAAACAAATCAGTTACTCCTTGGTTCATACTAAATGAATACCACTCATCGTTAATTGTTTTTACAAATAAAGGGTTATTTACTTCTGAATTGAGCCCCCATAAATTCCCGTTTTTATCAACTTTCAAGTCAGATATTCTTATTCTATTATTCGCAACATAGCTAGTGTCGAGCGCGCCATTAGTGTTGTTATATCCATACTCTTTTAGCCATCTCCAACGATCTTCTAATATATCCCCATTTAAAACTGGTATTCCGTCATACCAAGAAGCATAATATTCTTTTCCATTTAAAACAGCCACAGAAACTATATCCCAAGCCCATCCAAGCCGGTAATAATCTTCATTTTTCCAATAATAATTTTGCTGCATTATAGAAACGCCTGTTTTGTTTAAATAATTCAACCCAAAATTATAATGCCCACCATGACACACATAAAGATTTTCTTGAAGATGTTCTAAGCTATAAATATCATTACTTATAGGCCCCTCAGGCATAAAAGTTTCGTAACCTTCTTCACCTATAATTTTTATAAGACCACCAACACTATCGGCAATCCAGACATGTCCATCTATACTATAATAACAATCTTTAATATTATTTAATTCAGGAGGTTTTATCGTATATTCAAGCTCTAAAAAATCATTATAAACATATATAATAGTATCATAAACAGAGAAAAAAAGATTGTTATAAAAACTAATACTATTAATAAAGCTTGAGCTATCGATTAATAATTTATGTTCTGAACAAACTACATCATAATACACCCCAGAACTAGATTTATAAATATTCCAATTGTTGTAGTCAAATAAGGCACTAGAGTTTATATCAGCAAAATATATTCCATTAGAAGTAGCTGCAAAAATAGTATCTTGCTTTAATGTACAGCCATTAATCTTATTGAAGAAACCATTAGTACCAATTCTATAAGTATCGCCTATTTCTTTTTTTATTAGATCAAGTAAAACTAACCCAAAAGAACATGATAGATATGCAGAGTTTTCTATCACAGAAATATTGTTTATTTTTTTCTCTCCAATTATTTCTTTTCTTTTAATGTCTGAAATGTTGTAGATTTCATTTGTTGTAATAAGATCAATGTTGCAATTTTCATATATAACTATTAGTGTTTTGTTTTTTTCTGAATAGGAGATTTTACTCACATTAACATCAGAAAGACCATTTATTTTGGACATTCTTGTTACCAATTTAGAATATTTATCGACGTAGAACAAGCTTTTATTTGCAACACAGTAAATTTTATTTTCTGCCTCAACCACATTGCTTGCGGAATTATATGCCAGGTAATTAGACCAATTTCCTATAGAAACATTTTGACTGTTCAACAAAAAGGGTAAACAAAAGAATATTAATTTTTTCATATTATAAAGCAATAATAATACTTTCGATTTACATAACTAATTTAACATTAAAAAATTATATAAAAAGTTATTTTACATTTGCAAAAAGGCTCAGTAGTTCAACTGGATAGAATATCAGATTTCGGCTCTGAGGGTTGGGGGTTCGAATCCTCTCTGAGC
>MDSV01219600.1_pt1 | contig 24741 bp, 26 predicted proteins | sample 810851 | NCBI WGS metagenome assembly MDSV01 (sample SAMN05326640, study PRJNA326480) | marine metagenome | isolation source: seawater | place: Atlantic Ocean: North East | collected 2012
CATGTATTTTAGTTATCTAAGTCATGTTATAGTTTTCAGTTAAATTATATTAAAAAAGTGATTGCTCATGATAATGTCTGATCTACAAGGACAAATATGGATGGATGGTTCTTTTTGTGATTGGAAAGAAGCAAAGATCCATATATTAACCCACACTATGCATTATGGCACCGGTGTTTTTGAAGGCGTTAGAGCATATGAAACTGATTCTGGTCCAGCAATATTTAGATTAAAAGAACATACTGATAGATTATTTGAATCTGCAGATTTAGTCGGAATGAATATACCTTACACCAAAGAGGAGCTAATGAAGGCTCAACAAGATTCAGTTATAAATAATAACCTCAAGAACGCTTACATAAGACCATTATGTTTTTATGGGAGCGAAGGAATGGGCTTGAGAGCTGACAATCTTAAAGTGCATTGTGCGATAGCTGCATGGGACTGGGGCCCATATCTGGGAGCTGAACAAATTGAAAAGGGTATTAGAGTCAAAGTATCACCTTTTCCTAAAAGAGACCCTGAAGCTATGATCTATAAAGCCAAAGCAACAGGTAATTATATAAATTCAATGTTAGCGCTGAGGGATGCGCTATCTTCTGGTTATGATGAGGCACTAATACTAGGTACTGACAACTCTGTAAATGAAGGATCTGGTGAAAACTTTTTTATGATTAAAGATAATAAATTGATCACACCTCAGCTTATTACAGTGTTAGATGGTATTACAAGAAAAACAATCATAACATTAGCTAAAGATATAGGTATAGAGACTATTGAACGAAAAATAGATCTACATGAGGTATATGAGTGTGATGAAGCATTTTTTACTGGAACAGCTGCAGAAGTTACTCCTATAATTGAGATTGATAATACCAAGATTAATGCTGGTATTCCTGGTAAAATTACTAAGGCATTACAAAATAATTATTTCAATCTAATAAGAGGGAAATATGAAAAGCACAATGAATGGTTAACTAATTTATCAAAGGCATAATGATTAAAAAAAAGAAGATCCTGGTTATAGGAGACGTTATGTTAGACAGGTATTGGATGGGACAGGTTAATAGAATATCGCCTGAAGCTCCTGTTCCAATACTTAATGTTGATAATACAGTTGATAAGCCTGGAGGAGCTGCAAATGTTGCAAAGAATTTATCTGATTTTGGAATGGATGTCACATTAATTGGCTTAACCGGAAAAGATGAAGCGTCTCAAAAGATATCAAATCTTTTATCAAGTACTAAGATTAAATATATGCCAGTAGTTGATTCAAAAATTAGAACCACAATAAAGCTTAGAGTTATTGATAAAAATCAACAACTTATGAGAATAGATCATGAAGATAAGAATTTATCAAAAATCGTGCATAAATCGTATAAAGATATTGAGAATATCATCCAATTATATGATGGAATAATTATCTCAGACTATGACAAAGGAATGGTTAAGCCAATTATTAAAAAGATACTATCAAAGGCACAAAAATTAAAAATTAAAACATTCATTGACCCTAAAGGTAAAGATTTTAGTTTTTATAAAAATGCATTTTTATTAAAACCTAATCAAAAAGAATTTGAAGATATTGTCGGTAAATGTCCAAATAAAAAAGATCTTCAGGAGCAAGGAGAAAAACTTCGTAAAAAACTTAACTTAACATATCTTCTTCTGACGCAAGGGAGGCAAGGTATGATTTTGTTCGAGAATAATAAAGTATCATCGCATGCTGCTCATCAACAGGATGTGTTTGATGTAACTGGTGCCGGTGATACAGTGATATCAATTTTAGCATCATATATTATTTCAGGGAAAAGCATCTCTAGTTCTGTCAAAATGTCAAATATAGCTGCTGGACTATCTATTAAAAAACTTGGCTCAACAAGTGTCACTCAAAAAGAGCTTGCTAATGCATCTAAAAAATAAAAAACTTATTGAAAATTTAGCAAAGTTAGCTGATTTATGTCACAAACATAGCCATAATGGTAAAACTATAGTTATGACAAATGGTTGTTTTGATGTATTACATTCTGGGCATACATATATACTGGAAGAGGCCAAGAAACTTGGTGATGTATTGGTAGTAGCCCTCAATAGCGACAAATCTATTAAGAAAATAAAATCCACTGATAGGCCTATTATTTCAGAAAATGATAGAGCTTATGTGCTTTCTTGTTTGTATGCGGTAGATTATATTATTCTTTTTGACGAGGAGACTCCAGAGAACATAATTTCTAGATTAATGCCTGACATATTGGTAAAAGGAAGTGACTATAAAGGAAAAAAAATTGCAGGAGAAGAATTATTAATAAAGAATAACAAAAAAGTAGCCCTGATAGACTTGATAGATGGAAAGTCATCAACATCAATAATTGAGAAGATTTTAAAGCTTTAGAATTCTATCAATATTTATAATTACTTCTTCCACGCCTATTAGGTTCATCGCATTTTTATTTCTGACTCTAGCGCCCCACTTGCTAGATTTTATTTCTGTATTACTATATTTTCTTAATGCATCTGGATACTTATTGATAGTATGTTGCATGTTTCCTATAGGGCCAGTCCGATGTGGATTTGATGTAGCATAGAGGCCAATAACAGGTTTATTTAATGTTGATGCTATATGGAGTGTTCCAGAATCTGGTCCTATATAAAGCTTACACATTTTTAAAATGTTGTATAGCTCCTGAAGATTTGTTTTGCCAACAAGATTATATAATCTTTTTTCTGAATCAAGAAGTTCTGATTGAATCAATTCATATTTGCTATTACCTCCAACCATTACAGAATCAATATTATAATTATCAGATAAGTATTTTATAATTAGCCTATAGTTGTTTATATTCCATTCTCTATAATTAAATTTTCTTGAGCTAGTAAAAGGATTGAATACAATATACTTTTTATTTAGTAAAAGTCTATTTTCTATATATTTAATGTTTAAATCTTTATCATAACACCTCTTTTTTATTCCAAGTTTAGATGGAAATTTAAAAAAAGTTTCCATTACATGTAGTCTCGGAGATGAATCAATTCTTTCATTTATAAATAATCTATGTATATTTTTTGAGTTGTATTTGTCAAATCCAATTTTTCTTTTTGCTTTTATAAACAAACTTATTAAATTTGATCTTAAAGATACTTGCATGTGAAGCAACGAGTCAAATCTATAGTTTCTATATATAAAAAGCAAAGTTGATAATGTAGAAAACAAACTGTTTTTATTGATGACAATAAAGTTAATATTAGACAGGTTTTTTACCAGCATGTATTCTGTTTTGCCAATAATCCATGTAATATTTGTTTTAGTGGAATAAGTCTGTATAGTTTTTATTATTGGAATCATATGTGTTATGTCACCAATAGATGATAATCTTAAAATACATATAGATTTTAGTGAATTAATAGCTTGAGACATAATTTGAACATAATAACCAAAAAAATTAATGACAATGTAATATTCTATGATAACGATATCGGAATTAATATAGAAGAATTATTTTCTAGTAATGCATTTAATACTGATGAAAGAACGAATGTAGAGTGGATCAATGATAATAAATGGGTTAAAAAACATTATTTTCGTAAAGGGATGATGTCTTTTTTAAATGATTGGTATTTATATTCACATCTTAATAATACGAGATCTTATAAAGAGTTTGAGATACTTAATTATCTGCATAAACATAATTTCAATACTTGCAAACCATTAGTCGGTTGGGTGACATTTAGTGGGATAATATATAAAGCTAATTTGGTTACAGAGACAATTCAAGCTATAACTCTCAGAGAGCTGCTTGGTAGTAAATTAATTAATTACGAGAAATCGTTGCTCTTCAAAAAAATTGGAATCAAAGTTGCTGAGATGCATAGCTTGAATATTTTCCATGGTGACTTAAATATTAATAACATAATGATATCAATAGAGAACAAGAAGATAGATGAAGAAGATCCTAAGGTATGGATTATAGATTTTGATAAATCAAATAGAAGCCAATATTCTTTAGAGGAATCATATAGAAATTTAAATATTAGCAGATTTAAAAGATCCTTAGTGAAAACAAATAATTATGACGATCAGAGTTTTAGTATTTTTTTAGAAGGATATCAGTCATTAATTAATGATTGAATTTCTCTACAATAATCATCAATTATATTCTTCTTCATATCTAAGATTTTTTTTGCATTTGTGCCAAATAATTCACGTCTTTGTTTTGATTTAATAAGTCGTTCAAAAACATGTTTAAGTGTTGGCGAACTCTTAACCATTATCATTGCATTATTTTTTAAGAACTCTTCAGTTTCTTCAATAAAATTATACATATATGGTCCAACAATAATTGTTTTGCCAAATGATGCTGCCTCTATAAAGTTCTGCCCGCCATGATCTACCAAAGAACCACCTACAAATACAAATTCACAATATTCTAAAAAGTTACTGACTTCTCCATACGTATCAGCTATATATATTTGTGTTGATTTTCTTATACGTTCTTCTTTACTTCGTATTGCAATATTCAACATATCTAATGGAATATCGGACAATATGTCTCCTAGTCTCTCTGAATGCCTTGGTATAATGACTAATAAAATTTTTTTATCATTTATTTTCATCCATTCGGTTATGATTTGTCTTTCTTCATCTGGATGAGTTGATATAGCTAAAACATATTTCCTATCGATGATGTTTTGATCATTTGATCTTTCTTCATTAAACTCTGAATATTTAAGATTGCCTAGAACTTTAATATTTTTCCCAGTATATCCTAGTTTAATATATTCATCTTTATCTCTCTCAGACTTACATAATATTAGGCTTATATTCTGCAATACCTTTTTATAGATTTCTTTTATAAACATAGGTCTGACTGTAGTCTTTTTAGAAAGCCTTGCATTAACTATTAAAACAGGGATGTTTTCTTCTTTGCACTTTTTTATTAGATTGGGCCAAATCTCTGTTTCTATTAAAATACACATTTTGGGGTTGATTAAATTAATAAATCTTTTTGTAGCAAAAAACCAATCTATAGGTAAATACATATGTATAAGATTTTTATTCTCAGGAATAATGCTTGCCGATGTAGATGTATTAGTTGTTATAATAAATTTATTATTAGGTAAATTTCTGGATAATTTTTTGTACAAATTTATAGCTATTTTTGTTTCACCAACGGATGATGCATGCAACCATATTACATTATGATGTTCTTTCCTATAACTGAAGCCAAGTCTTTCCTTGATGAAACCTAAGCCACTTCTTCTTTTTATTGCTTCGATTATTATCCTAAGGATTAAATATGGAGAGATAATATAAATGATTAGGTTATATATAAACATTTATAGAAAAAGAATTACCATATCAGCATTCGATTTATAGTGCTAATGCTTTGTAAATTTAAATCAGACGAATATTTTTTTAACTTTAGATCAGTCAATAATAAATCTAAAGTGCTTTTGATAAGATCATTTTTAGAGATGATGAGATTATACTCTGCATCTTTAACTTCTACATTTGTATAAAGCCCAGCCTCAGCTCCATCCATAATGGTCACATAATTCTGATTAACATCACTATATCTATCACGGTTCACAATTACTAATCTTTTTAATAAATTATAATTATTAACATTATCTATAATATCTTTCTTAATAGTCCTTCTTAAGTGATCTAGATTTATCTTAGCATTTTTATATTTATATCTAGCCTCTGACACCTTAGATTTTTGATACCCTCCTTGATATATTGGAATATTAACAGTTAAGCCAATACTATTTGACTCTCGTGTCTGTTTTCCTAGCCTAGATCCACTACTGATATCAGAGTAGTCATATGTAGCAATTAAATCAACGGTTGGATAGTGTTTTGATTGATTTGATTTCATTTCATCTTTTGAGATACTAATATCTAGTAAAGCGGATTTAATGCTATCAAAAGATACTATAGCTTTAGATATGAGTGATTCTGTGTCATACGATACTATAGGAATCTCGATCATATGATTCAAGTTATGTATATCCATGATCTCTTTGCCAGTGAATATAAATACATCTTGTTTAAGTAAATTTAATTCATTTTCTAATATTTGTTGTTCAACTAAAGCTAAATCATGATTATTTTTATATTTATTTAATTCAATATCAGAAATATAACCATTTTGAAATAATATCTTCGCATTATCATATTTAGTTATCATTGAGTCCGATTTTATTTTTCCTGCAAGAACATTATTTTTGGCATTTATTAAATTAAAATATAGATCTGTGGATTTGATTATTATATCTTTTTTAAATTCTTCTAGATTCACTTTTGACTTTCTTATTATGGACTGTGATTTATTTAGTTCGTCAAAAAAATATAGTCTTAATAATGGTTGAGTGATTGTTAAGCTTGCACTCTCCGTAGCATAATCATTTTGCGAACCGGTACCTGTATACTTATTTACATTAATTTCTTGGGAAGTAGCAGTTATACTTATGTCTGGAAAAATACTTGATGAAGTTTGGTTATATATTTCTTCTGAAATTTTATGATCATTAGATATAATTTTAAGATCAGTATTGAATTTTAATGATCTATTATATATATCTAAAATATCTGCCGCATTAATATATGGAGATATAAAAATAAGTAATATTATATATAATTTTGCTTTATACATATTTTTGCATTGATGGATCAATATTTTTAGACCAAGCATCTATTCCTCCAGTTAAATTAATTACATCAGTAAAACCTTTTGATGTTAAATACTTTGCAACCATTCTACTTCTAATTCCATGATGACAAACAACTATAATTGCTGCCTCTGTAGTTAATTCTACATCAGCATCAGCTATTTTACCCATTGGTATATGTAGAGAATTATCAATATGACATATATCATATTCCCATTGCTCTCTTACATCAAGAATCAATGGTTTATTTTCAGAATTATCAATGAGATCTTTTACTTCTTGTGGGGTATTTTCAATCATAGTTTACTAGTTAATATTGTTTCTACATTAGTTTCAAGGATAAATTCTTTCATATAACTCAATTTATTCGTTTTATAGACTATCATGCCTTTTTGAATAGGGAAATTATCCTCTTTTTGAAAAATAAAAGTCCGTGCATTATTATCTAAATTCTCTAATATTGGATCTATATCTTTAAGTGCCGTTGTAAATATTATTGCCTTATAACTTTTAATTAAATGTAGACATTCAAGAATATCTGCTTGCTCAAAAATCATGTTTTTATTCTCTAAAGTTTTAGTCTTTTTTATAGATTCATCTACAAAATCTTTGATTATGTCAATAGAATGAACTCGATTTGCTTGTTTTGATAAGCATGTTGATAAATATCCTGTTCCTGAACCAACGACAAGGACATCTTCATTTTTTTTAATATTCATAGCTTGTAGTATCTTAGCTTCTACCGACGGTAACAACATATGTTGATCGAATCCTATAGGTATACTCATATCAACATGAGCAAAGGATTTATATTGCTCAGGAACAAACAACTTTCTAGAAATATTTTTTAAAATATTTAATACACCATCATCGATAACATTTAATGTTCTAATGTGATTTTCTACCATATTAATTGTATATGTATTATCTTCTTTCATTTCTTTGGTAAGTTTAGTATTGTTATATTATACTTTAAATCCTATATAATTAATATAATCTGGACCTTCTGATGAATGATAATAAAATTGACATAAATGAATATTCTAAGAATTTCCCAAATTCAGAAAAAGTTTATATAGAAGGCTCGAGTTCTAACATTAAGGTCCCTTCTAGAATGATTAGACAAACATCTACAAAGCTAAACAATGATGTACAGCCAAATGAGCCAATATATGTATATGATACTACTGGTCCCTATACAGATCCTGCATACACAATAGATGTGTCTTCTGGTCTTAAGAAGACGAGAGAACAATGGATAAAAGAAAGAGGGGATACGGAAAAATCACAGAGAAGTTATTTGGATAATTTGAAATCAAATTTTGATAATGCACAGTACAGTATTAGCAAGACTTCACGTAGAGCTAAAGTAGATAAAAATGTTACTCAAATGCATTATGCCAAGCAAGGCATAATCACTCCTGAAATGGAGTATATTGCTATAAGAGAGAACATATTTCATAACAAACCTGAACATGATAATAAAATTACTCCTGAGTTTGTTAGAGATGAAGTTGCAAGTGGAAGGGCTATAATACCATTAAATATAAATCATCCTGAAATTGAACCAATGATAATTGGTAAAAATTTTTTGACTAAAGTGAATGCAAATATCGGTAACTCTCCGGTTAGGTCGGATATTACAGAAGAACTTGATAAACTTTTATGGTCAGTGAGATGGGGAGCTGATACAGTAATGGATTTATCTACTGGCAAAAATTTATATGAGACAAGAGAGCAAATTATTAGGAATTCTCCGGTGCCTATTGGAACCGTACCAATATATGAAGCTCTAGAGAGAGTTAATGGTAAACCAGAAGACTTATCTTATGATATTTTTAGGGAGATATTAATTCAGCAAGCTGAGCAAGGAGTAGATTATTTTACTATTCATGCTGGTGTTAAATTGAGTTATATACCTAAAACAATGAATAGATTAACAGGTATTGTTTCTAGAGGTGGCTCAATAATAGCTAAATGGTGTCTAACTCATCATAAAGAAAATTTTTTATATACAAATTATGATGACATATGCGAGATCATGAAAAAGTATGATATTTCATTTTCGTTAGGTGATGGATTGAGACCAGGAAGTATTTCTGATGCTAATGATGATGCTCAGTTCTCTGAGCTCAAGACATTAGGAGAATTAACTAGAAAAGCATGGAGTCACGATGTACAGGTGATGATAGAGGGGCCAGGGCATATACCAATACATTTAATCAAAGAAAATGTGGACATGGAAGAATCTGTGTGTGATGAAGCTCCTTTTTATACTCTAGGTCCTCTAGTAACAGATATCGCTCCAGGTTATGATCATATAACATCTGCTATAGGAGCAGCTAACATTGGAACATATGGAACAGCTCTGTTATGTTATGTAACACCAAAAGAACATTTGGGTTTACCAAATAAAGATGATGTTAAAGATGGATTAATTGCTTATAAAATAGCAGCTCATGCAGCTGATTTAGCTAATCAACATCCCTCAGCTAAATATCGAGATGATGCTTTATCTAAAGCAAGATTTGAATTCCGATGGGAAGATCAATTTAATTTAGGTCTAGACCCATATAAATCTAAAGAATTTCACGATGAAACGCTTCCACAAGAAAGCGCAAAAGTTGCCCATTTCTGTTCTATGTGCGGCCCACATTTTTGTTCTATGAAGATTACACAGGACATTAGGGATTACGCTAAAGATAATGACTTCAAGGACATCAAAATAGCAGTAGACTTTGGTCTTGAAGAAAAGTCTAAGGAATTTAAAGACTCAGGCAGTGAAATTTATATTAAAAAATAATGTTCTTATTTTTTCTTTTTAGATTTTCCAAATACTCCATCCATTGCTTGACTTATGTCATCAATGATATCATCTGAGTTCTCTATACCTATAGATAATCTTACAAGATCTTCTGGTACACCTGCTAATTTCAATTCTTTTTTAGATAACTGTCTATGAGTAGTTGAAGCAGGATGACAAGCTAAAGATTTAGCATCACCTATGTTTACTAACCTAACGATAAGATCTAAATTATCAATAAATTTTGCTCCATTTGCTTTACCGCCTTGAATCCCAAAACTAAGAACACTAGAGGCTTTGCCACCCATCAATTTTTTGACAAGTTCATAGTCAGGGCTACTTGCAATACCAGGATAATTAACCCATGATACATTAGGATGTTTAAGCAAAAAGTTTGCAACCTTTACTGCATTCTCACAATGTCTATCCATGCGTACGGCTAAACTCTCAATTCCTTGTAATATGAGAAAGCTATTGAATGGTGAAATTGCCGCACCCATATTTCTTAAAGGCACAACACGTGCCGCTCCAATGAATGCTGCCTCTCCCATCGCCTCAGTATACACAACCCCATGATATGATGGATCAGGCGTATTTAGTCTACTAAATCTTTTTTTATGTTTAGCCCATGGAAATTTACCTGAATCAACAATAATTCCTCCAATGGTGGTGCCATGTCCACCCATATATTTTGTTAAAGAATGTACAACTATATCTGCGCCATGTTCAATCGGTCTAAATAAATATGGTGATGGGACAGTATTATCAACAATTAAAGGAATTCCATGATCATGGGCTAATTTAGCCATTTTAGGCACATCAACAACATTCGCTGCTGGGTTACCTATGGATTCACAAAATATAGCTTTAGTTTTTGAGTCTATTAATTTAGCCATATCATCTATTTTGTTATGTTCACCAAATTTAACTTCTACTCCGAATCTAGGAAGCTGGTGTGCAAATAAGGTATATGTTCCACCATATAACGTGCCTGTGCTGATTATATTATCCCCAGCTTCACATATAGTCATGATTGCATATGTTGTGGCTGCCGATCCAGATGCTAGAGCCAATGCACCTATCCCACCTTCCATTGCAGCAACACGTTTTTCAAGAACATCTGAAGTAGGGTTCATGATCCTGGTATAAATATTTCCAGCTTCTTTTAAATCAAATAAATCAGCCCCATGCTGGGTGTCTCTAAACGAGTATGATGCTGTTTGGTATATTGGTACAGCCACAGAATTAGTTGTTGTCTCTGGAGAGTAACCTCCATGGATTGCAATAGTTTCAAATTTCATTGGTTCCCCCAAAATTCAGTATTCATCCATCATAAGAAAAATCTATCGATATTACTAGTGTAATTTAAGAGATATCAAGATTTAATTGATTTTTTTCATTATTATCAAAATTTATACCCAAACCAAGCAATCTTATAGGCTTATTATTATCAATATTATTTTTAGATAATAGGTTTAAAAAAATATCAAAATTTAAAATATTACATGATATTTGGGAGCTTGTTTGCTTAAAATCATTATACTTGATCTTTATAAAGCATGACTTGATTAATTTATTTTTATTAGAACTATTTTCAATTCTCTTAACTAATTCTTTAAATAGTATTTTCAATTCTCGAGAACATGAATCAAAGTTTTTAAGATCAACATTATATGTATCTTCTACGCTAAGACTCTTTCTTATCCTATTAGTCTCAACTTTTCTATTATCGATTCCTCTACATAAATAGTATAGGGTATGACCATATTTCCCTAAAGTTTCTATCAAGTTATACTTTGACAATTTCTGAAGATCAGCACATGTTTTAATATTTTGCTTTTTTAAAATTTGTTCAGTTTTTTTTCCTACACCATGGATACATCTTATAGGTATTTTTGGAACAAAATTTTTAATATCTTTATCGGGAATTGAAAATTGCCCATTAGGTTTATTCCAATCACTAGCAATCTTTGCTAAAAATTTATTTGAAGAGATTCCTGCAGAAGCTGTAATCTTAAGATCTTCATAAATTTTCTTTCTTATTTGCATAGCCATTTCCTCTGGATCACCATTACAGTATTTAGATTTAGTTACATCCAGATATGCCTCGTCTAAAGATACTGGCTCAATTATCTTTGTATAACATCTATAGATTTTATGAACTTCAGCAGAAACTTCTCTATATTTATGCATATTTACTGGGAGGAAAATTATCTCAGGACACAACTTTTTTGCTGTAATAGATGGCATTGCAGATTTCACTCCAAATTTTCTAGCTATGTAATTACAGGTAGTTACAACTCCGCGACTTTCTGCATTTCCTGCAACTGCTACCGGTTTATTAACATATTCAGGTTTATCCCTAATTTCAACAGAAGCATAGAAACAGTCCATATCAACATGAATTATCTTTTCTTTATTATATTTTTTTTTCTTAAGATTATTTAGTCTCATTAACTGTTGATGCTTTGATTGTTAGAGCATGAATTTCACCAGATTTAATATATTTGTCTAGTAGCGCATAAACAACTTTATGTCTTTCTATAATTGTCTTATTTAAAAAAATGTCACTTACCACTTTGACTGTATACTTTGCCTCACTGCCTTCTACAGATACATTGGACTTATCAATATTTTCACTTAAAATCTTTTTTATCATTTCTTCCATATTATTTCTCCCATAATTCTGGATTTGCCCAGTTTTCATTATTTAACCAATCTGGTGTTTTTTTGTAATTACTTATATTATAAACATAAAAGTAGTAAAATAACTTATTCTCCTCTAACTTAAATATAATATTAAAACCTAATGACATAATCATATTATGTATATCAGTTATATAATTTTTAGTATCTAGTTTACGAATAATAATAAAATCTTTCTGAAAAATAAGTAATAATTTCCCAATTTCGTCATAATATTTTTTGAGATCTTGATCTTTCAAGAAAAGAATGAGCATATTTCCTTGTAGTGATTTATCATTTATATCAACTGCATTATAGTGAAACTTATTTTTAGTAAGAATATCAGATATTTCATTACCATTATTTTCCATTACTGATATTTCGAAATTATCATTCTGTATTATTCTACATATAATATTATTTAAATTAAGCATTAGACCCTAAGTATATATTATAAGAAATAAGTTTAGTTTTTATTATATGATTAGGTTTCAACAAAACTGATGTAGAGTTCACTGGTTCTTTTACAACTACCTTATCTATAGCATTCTTTCGCGCAATTTCTATTATTTTGTTTTTATCATTTTCTTTAAAAGATATTAATTTTAATGTCTCATCATTTTTTGATGAAAGAGAAGTATTTTTCACCTTATTGAACATAAAATCTAGATATATGTAATTATATCTTTTCTCACTATTCTTTAAAAAATCATATGTATTGCCATAAAATAATTTAATCGATTTCCCACCACATCTTTTAAGCGCATTTTTCAATAATAAGGAAACAATAGGACTATTATCTAACATAGTTACATTATGATTCATAGAATCAAGGAGGTAACCATCCCTGCCAAAACCTGCAGTACCATCCAAGATGGTAGAATTTTTAATAGAAAATATTCTTTTAAAAACATCATGATTATCTTTAAGTCTTATATTAATCTTCTCTAAAAACTTCTTTTCATTAAAGTCAACAATTATTTTGACAGGATCCTTATAATTATTATTTATTAAGTAAATTTTGTCTTTGTTAAAATGTAATTCAATCTTTCGATCGATTTTATCTAATACATTAATGTTTTTTAAGAACATCACCTGGTCTTTATTATATCTATCGCTATAAATCTTCATTCAGATATGTTGTACTTTCTTCTGATTATTCTTAGTGAATAAAAAACTAAAGGCCATATTATTGCGCTAGTCAATGAGCTCCAATATAATGATAGCGTATAATTGTCTAAATTTAATAATGCATCAATCCATAAAATCAATGTAACTTTAATCAGCATAATAATTGAGATAATTATTGACTGTTGAAAAACAGTAATATACCGAATTATATTATGAATTTTCAAAACTATGAACGACGTTAATGTAAACATGAGGGCATTCACTCCAAGAGTAGAGCCCAAAACAACATCTATGAGTAGACCAATTAACCAGGAAGTAAACATACCTACTGACATTGGAAGTGCAAGTATCCAGTATATTAAAAATAATTGCGTCCACTCTGGAGAGAAGACACCTAATGGAAATGTACTGATAGTCAAAATTATTGATAGCAGCAATGTTAACAAAATTGTTACGAACTTATTCACTAGTGTTCTCTTTTGGGATATAGTCCCATATTAGAATTAACTCTGGCATATTTTCTGGATTCTCAAATGGATCAATTTCTACTTTTTTAAACTCCATATCTAAATCATTGCTAACTTCTGTAATTTCACCAATAGGAATCTTGGGTTTAAATCTATTTCCAATTCCAGAAGTTGATATAACATCACCCTTCTTAATATCACTATTTGTGTTAGCATAGTTGACTACTAATTTTCCATTTTCTCGTGATCCACTGACAATCAATTTTTCGCCAGTCCGATTTATTTGTCCTGGAACATCATGAGTAGGTTCTGTTATTAATATCACCTTGGATGACAGAAAATTTGTCTCAATTATTTGTCCGACTAAACCTTTTGTACCAATAACATTTTGTCCCATGTATATACCATCTTTTTTACCTTTATCTATTACTATGACTTTTTTCGTTGGACTAGCAGAACTATTTATAACCTTTACTATTGTTTGTTTTTTTGATGTGATACTAGATTCTTTTGTTATCTTTCGCAGTCTCTTATTTTCTCCTTTTAATGAAGCAAGCTCTTGAAGCCTTATTTTTAAATCTAGGTTTTCTTGACGTAAATTAGATATCTCTTTTTCTAAAGTGTCTATATTGCTTGATTCTCTAATAGCTTCATTAATAAATGATTTCGGTAGATTTGAAATTTTTTCTATTGGATAAACTACCAAATCACTAATTATTGATCTAATATGACTAATTTGTTTATACCTATGATCCAATATTAGTATGGTTATAGACAATATTATTAAGATTATAAAGGTATAAAAGTCAGTGGTACTTTTTTGAGAAAAGCGATTCATTTTTAGTCAACTGATAAGAATTCATTTCCTTCTTTATCAATAATTTCTAATACTTTTCCACCACCTCTTGCTACACAACTCATTGGGTCTTCCGCAACAATTACATACATACCAGTTTCTTCAGTAATAAGTTTATCAAGATCTCTTAATAAGGCTCCTCCTCCAGTTAAAACCATTCCTCTTTCATGTATGTCAGCTCCTAATTCGGGAGGTGTTTGTTCAAGTGCTGTTTTGACTGCCCCAATGATTCCTTGAAGAGAATCTTGGAGGGCTTCTAATATCTCATTACTATTTACTGTGAATGATTGAGGAACTCCCGCTGATAGATTTGTTCCTTTAACTTCGATTTCTAAAAGATCACTGCTTGGATAAGCGCAGCCAATTTCATGTTTAATCTTTTCTGCTGTTGGGTAGCCAATTACACAACCATAATTCCTTCTAACATAGGCTATTATTTGATCATCAAATGTATCTCCCCCTATTCTTGTAGATGAAGAATAAACAATTCCATTAAGGGAAATTGTTGCAACTTCTGATGTACCACCTCCTATATCTAAAACCATATATCCGCGAGCTTCATCGATAGGCATTCCAGCTCCAATCGCAGCAGCCATAGGCTCATCAATTAAATGTACTATTCTCGCACCGGCACCAGAGGCTGATTCTTTAATCGCTCTTCTTTCGACTTGAGTTGCACCGCATGGTACACAAACTAGAACACGTGGACTAGGTCTAAAAAATTTACTGTCATGAACTTTTCTTATGAAGTGCTGCAACATTTTTTCGCACACCATAAAATCTGATATAACTCCATCTTTCATAGGTCTAATTGCCTGAAGCCCCGTAGGAGTTCTTCCTAGCATTTTTTTTGCTTCTACACCTACAGCTTCAATTTTTCGGCCATTTGAACCTTTTTCATCCCTTACAACCACCACCGACGGCTCGTCTAACACGATTCCTCTGCCTTTGACATATATTAGAGTATTTGCAGTACCCAAATCTATTGATAAATCTGTTGAAAACGTCCCTTTTATTTTTCTGAATATATCGCCAATCATTTGTTTAATTTTTCCTTAAGTATTTGATTTATAAGCTTTGGGTTGCCTTTACCCTGAGTTTCCTTCATGACTTGTCCAACAAAAAAACCTAATAACTTATCTTTACCATTTTGATACTCTTCTACACTTTTATAATTGTTTTTAATAATATTATCAACTATTTTATTTAATTCGTCAGTATTTGACATTTGTTTCATGTCTTCATTATTAATGATATCTTGAGCATTTTCACCATTATTCCACATTCTTTCAAATACATCTTTAGCTTGTTTGCTAGAAATTACATCATTATGAACGTTTAACATGAGTACCTGTAGATTTTTAAATGATACAGGGTAGTCTTCAACGATAATGTTTGATTTATTTGCCAGTGCTAGAACTTCCGTGATAATCCAGTTTGCAACACTCTTAGGATTAAGTTCAGTGTCACTTATTACATTTTCAAAATACTCAGATAATTCTCTATTATTAGTTAAAATATCGATATCATAGTCATTTAACTTATACTGGAGTTTAAATCTATCCCTCTTTACTTTTGGCAATTCAGGCATATTAGTTTTAATGTCATTAATCAATTCTGATGAAATGGACACGGGCAGTAAGTCTGGATCAGGAAAATATCTATAATCATTCGCCTCTTCTTTAGATCTCATTGATCTTGTTTCATTTTTTGATGGATCGTATAACCTTGTCTCCTGTTTAACATCGTTGCCCTGATCTAATATTTCTGATTGTCTTTGTATTTCATAATGTATTGCATTTTCTACAAACTTAAATGAATTAATATTTTTTATTTCTGCTCTGGTGCCTAATACATCAGAACCTTTTTTCATCAGAGATATATTAGCATCACACCTGAATGATCCTTCTTGCATATTACCATCACTAATATCCAAATATTTAACCAAGGAGTGAATAGTTTTTAAATATTGAACTGCTTCAGCTGCACTTTTCATTTCAGGCTCAGAAACAATCTCAATCAATGGAGTTCCAGCTCTATTTAAATCTATTGCGGTTTCTTTTGGGAAAAGATCATGAATTGATTTCCCTGCATCTTCCTCTAAGTGAGCCCTAGTAATATTTATAGTCTTAGTTTGACCGTCAATCAGTATATCTATGCTGCCACCATCTACAATTGGAATTTCATATTGTGATATTTGATATCCTTTTGGCAGATCTGGATAGAAGTAATTTTTTCTAGCAAAAATCGAATTATCAGAAATATTAGCTCCAATAGCCAAACCAAATTTTATTGCCATTTTAACTGCTTCTTCATTAAGGACAGGCAATACACCTGGCATACCTAAATCTATTGCACAGGCTTGAGTATTTTGGTCTGCTCCAAAATCTGTTGATGCTGGTGAAAAAATTTTACTTTTTGTTTTCAGTTGAACATGAATTTCTAAACCTATAACAGTATCCCACATATTATTTACTTCTCCACCGGTGACTTAGTATGCCAATCTGTTAATTGTTGATAATGATGTGCTAATGATAATATTTTCGACTCATCAAAGTGATTTCCTATAATCTGTAAGCCTAGTGGCAATTTATCTTTAAAACCCATAGGTATTGACATAGCAGGTAAACCAGCCAGGTTGGTACTAACCGTAAATACATCTGATAAATACATGGCGATAGGATCATTAGTTTTTTCGCCTAATTTAAACGCGCTATCAGGTGTTGTTGGACCTAAAATAAGATCAACATCTTCAAATGCATATTGAAATTCATTTGAAATAATTTTTCTTATTTTTTGAGCTTTTAGGTAGTAAGCATCATAGTAACCTGCTGATAAAGCATAAGTCCCTATAAGAATTCTCCTTTTAACTTCGGCTCCAAAAGCTTCTGATCTTGATTTTTTGTATAAATCTTCGATATTATCAACATCTTTAGCTCTGTAGCCAAATCTAACACCATCATATCTAGATAAATTTGATGAACACTCTGCTGGCGCAACAACTTGGTAAGCAGAGACTCCTAGTTTAGAGCTTTTCAAACTAATCTTTTTGGTTTTACAGCCATTTTTTTCAAGGATTTTCATATTATCTTCGAAAGTTTCGCGAACATTTTCATCTAGGCCGTCTAGGAATTCAGTGGGTATTCCTATTTTGAGAGGCTCAAACTTTTTTAAACAAGCAGCCGTATAGTCTGGAACAGGCTTTCTAGAACTCGTTGAATCTTTGGGATCAAACCCTGAGATATGAGTTAATAATATTGCTGAATCTTCAGCAGTTCTTGTAAATATGCCAGCTTGATCTAGACTAGATGCAAAAGCAATCATGCCATATCGCGATACTCTTCCATATGTAGGTTTAATTCCACATATCCCCGTTAATGACGCGGGTTGTCTTATAGAACCACCAGTATCTGTGCCAGTAGAACAGGGTATTAATCTTGCTGAAACACTAGCTGCTGACCCACCAGATGATCCACCTGGAACGCAGTCTTTCTTCCAAGGATTTTTAACATCTCCAAAATAACTTGTTTCATTAGATGAGCCCATTGCAAATTCATCCATATTTGTTTTACCGACCACTACCATTCCAGCATCATTAAGTTTTTGAACAACAGTTGCATCATAAGGACTTATAAAGTCAGCTAACATTTTAGAACCACAAGTTGTTTTAATGTCTTTTGTGCAAAATATATCTTTCTGGGCTAAAGGTATGCCAGCTAATGGTTTAACTATGCCTTTTGAAATTTCCTTATCAATTAACTTTGCTTTTTTAATAGCATGGTCTTCGGTTAGAGTGATGAATGTATTTAACTCAGGATCCATATTCTTAATCCTGCAGAGGAAATGATTGGTTAGCTCTAAAGAACTCAACTCTTTTTTTTCAATTAATTTTTTCAGTTCTGAAACAGTTTTATTATGCATAGTTAGTCTATAATTTTAGGTACCTTATAATATCCATCATTCGTATTTACATTATTCTTCTGAAATAAGTCTCTTTGATTTTGTTCTTTTACTTCATCTTTTCTAAGTTCTTGTTTAAGGTTTAATGGATGAGACATTGGCGTTACGTCATCAGTATCAACAGAATTCATTTCATCAACAAGGTTTAAAATCTTTTCCAAACTTGTTGCAATATCATTTATCTTGTCATCTTTGATTTCTATCTTAGCCAGATCAGCTATTTTGATTATTGTTTTTTTATCCATATTATAAGTTTCTTGATACAGTAAATCTTTTTATGCCATTATAATCTAATATAATATCTATGTCTTCATAATAGTTTTCTTTCAATATTTTAGTAACCTCTTCGGATTGATCAAAACCATTTTCAATCATAAGAAGACCGCCCTTAATGAGTACAAATTTAGACTCAGTTATTAGTGTTTTAATATCATACAATCCTTTATCTCTAGAAAACAATGCTGAATGTGGTTCGTGCTTATATACGGAGTTATCAATATGATCAGAATCATATTCGATATATGGAGGATTAGAGACAACAATGTCTGCAATATTTTGCCCTAGACCCTTGAGCCAGTCAGAAGCAATAATCGAGCAGTTTAAATGAAACATTTCATGATAATTTTTTTTTAAAACATTTATTGACTTCAATGATTTCTCAGTTAATATTATGTTCCATTTAGGCCTCTCATTCGCAACTGTTAACCCTATACAGCCAGATCCTGATCCAGCATCTATTAATGTTAATTTCTTTTTAGTCTTAAATATAGAGTCTCCTTGTTGCAAAATTCTAGATATTATTATTTCAGTTTCAGGCCTAGGGATTAGAACATGTTTATCAACAATATATTTATAACCATAAAATTCTTGGTTGCCAATAACATATGCCAGAGGAATTCCTTGGTCCAGTAGCTTTATAGATTCCAAAATCTTTTTTTCTTCCTGGCGAGATAACTTGTAATAAGGGTTCGAAATGAGGAATTCTTTTGTCTTTCCAATTATGCTCATCATACAATATTCTACATCTTTTTTGTTAATAGAAAATCCAGAATTTATTTTGTTATTTATTACTGCAGACTTTATCAAGTCTTTTATTTTAGGATGCATTTTAATCTAGGGATGCTTTTTTGAGTTCTTCAATCAGAGTTTCAATATTACCTTCTAAAATCTGTTCTAACTTGTAGAGTGTTAAATTTATTCTATGATCCGTTATTCTTCCTTGGGGGTAATTATAAGTTCTAATTCTTTCTGATCTATCTCCACTACCAACAATATTTTTTCTTTCCTCAGCGGTATTTTTCCTTTGCTCTTCTTGTTCATGCATTAAAATCTTTGAGTGAAGAATAGACATTGCTTGAGCTTTATTCTTATGCTGAGATCTGCCATCTTGACACTCAGAAACTGTTCCAGTAGGAATGTGTGTAATTCTTACTGCAGAATCAGTTTTATTCACATGTTGGCCTCCTGCACCGGAAGCTCGATATGTATCTATCCTGAGGTCAGCAGGATTAATCTCTATTTGATCAATTTCATCTATCGCTGGCAGAACAGCTACTGTAGAAGCAGATGTATGAATACGGCCTTGTGTTTCAGTATTTGGAACTCTTTGAACTCTATGCGTGCCAGATTCAAATTTAAGATTTCCGTAAACATCAACGCCAGTTACTTTCAATATTAATTCTTTATAACCTCCATGATCACTCTCTGTTACATTCAGCAACTCAATGTTCCATGAGTTCTTTTCAGAAAATTTTGAATACATCTTAAAAAGATCACCAACGAAGATAGCAGCCTCTTCTCCACCGGTCCCAGCTCTAATCTCAACAAATGCATCACGAGAATCATTAGGATCTCTATCAACTAGTTCATTTTCAAGATATGACTCAATTGATTTTTTTATAGATGAATTAGCAGATATATCCTCTTCAGCTATAGCCTTAAGTTCTTTATCTTTTTCATTTAGCAGACTTTTGGATTCTTCAATTGATGAGACTGTTAATTTATATTCAGTATATTTTTTAATTATTGGGTCAATTTTAGCAAATTCTTGATTAAGCTTTTTCAGCAAGGCATGATCTTGATAGATATTTTCATCCTCTAGTTGTTCAGCTATGGTCTTATGTTTTGAGGCGAGCTCATTTAGTTTTTCAATTAACTTATTATTCATTACTTTTCTTTGAATATCTTTTGAATTTTCAGAGCAGTTTTTTCATCGATTAGCGATAAAACTTCTTTTAATTTTGTAGTTGTTTCATGTGTAAGTTTATTTTTTAATGATTCCGCTAAATGTGCTATTACTTTATCCGTATCTTCACCATCTTTTATTAATTTTTTTGCTCTAATTACAGCACCATCGGTTATATCATCAACATAACCACGATAATTTTTCACCAAACCATCCGAATGATTCTGATCTAACCATTTTTTAAATTCAAGTAGTTTAAATTTAATAATTTTTTCTGCTTCATTGACTGCCTGCTCTCTAATTTTATAATTATTTTCAATAACCTTGCCTAAGTCATCAACACTATATAAATATACATTTTCCAAATTTGATATTTCAGATTCAACATCTCTCGGAACTCCTAGATCAATAATTACATAAGGTTTGGCATTATCAGTATTAACACAGCTTTCCATCATGCCTTTCCCTATTATAGGTATAGAGCTAGATGTGCATGAAATTATAATATCATGTGATGGGATTATATTTGGAAGATACTGTAGTCTTGAATAATTACAGTCATTTTCTTTTGCAACTTTACTTCCTTTTTCATAGTTTCTATTAGTGAGCGTAATATTTCGAAGGTTGTTGGCATGTAAGTATTTAATTGCAAGTTTAATCATATATCCTGAACCAACAACTAATGCTTTTTTTGAGGCTATATCATCAAATATCTTTTTTATTAATGTCATTGAAGTAAACATAAAAGATACAGGATTTGACCCGATGTCAGTTGTTGTCCTTACTTCCTTTGCTACTGAAAAAGAAAATTCAAATAATCTTTTTAATGATGATGTTAGACACCTATTTTGGTCAGCAATTTTAAAAGCTTCTTTAACTTGACCTAGAATTTCATTTTCTCCAATTACCATTGAATCTACGCCGGAGGCAACATTAAATAAATGTTTAACTGCTTTTTCTTCATAATAACTATATGTGAAAGGTTTGCAGTCTTTTGTCATATTTTGATTATTGTTTAGCCATTGTATGATCTTGGTATTGTCAGAACTATTTTCAGTGTAAATTTCAGTTCTATTGCAAGTCGATATAAGGACAACTTCATTAACGCCTTCAATTTTCTTTAAATCTGATAATGCACGCGGAATAGAATCCTTATCAAATACAAGCTTTTCCCTTATATTAATTGGTGCAGATTTGTGGTTTACGCCTAGAACATTTATAGCCATGATTAAATAATGTGTATTTAGTCTACATCCTCCGAAAATACAGATATGTGATATATTATACTATTATGAGAAACTATTTGTATATTTCACTAATAATTATCTCTTTATTTGTATCTTCATGCTCGAATAATAGCGATGATATTAGCAATGTAAAGAAATCTAGTTTGCATGCAAGTTTTGCAGATGATAAATACTCGCATTTATATAATTCTTTATATATTAATTTAGCTCTAAAAAAATCACTCAATGATAAAGCGTTAGATAGATTTATAAAAAATATTGACTCTATGGATAATTTGAAGCTATTTGAAAAGTTATCTAGGATTGCCAAAAATTCATATAGATTTGCTGACGCCGAAGTAATAGCAGATAAGTGGATTGATTTATCAGACGAGTCATATTTAGCATATATGTATGGCTTAAGTGCTTCAATTGATAACAATAACTTGAACAAGGCCAAGGAATATTTTGATGGCTTCAAAAGAGTTGCTAATCCAGAAGATAAAAGTGATTATGCAAAGCTTATATTTTTTATTATAGAAAATAAAAATAGGATTAACGTTGTCAATTTCTTTGAAGAATACTTTAGTAGTCATGAAAATCAAGAATTACATATTAATTTTATAGAGTTGCTTTATTCATATAATCTATACGAAAAAGTCATTGGTCATATTAATAAAATCGGAACTTTTAATGATAGAAGTTTAACTAGAATTTATGCTAACTCCCAGGCATCTATGAATAATTATAGTGAGTCCATAAATATATTGGAAAATTATATATCGAGTAAAATATCTTCTGATAGGCAAGTTGAACTGGAGCTCCTTGAGTTATATTTGTCAAACAAGAGTATAAACTTTACAGAAAAATATATAGACAGTTTATTAGTCAAAGATCCTGATAATCCAGATACTTTATTAAGAATATCAAGCTTGCTGCATGAAAAAGAATTTTATGCATTATCTGAAAAATATTTATCATATTTAGTCATAGAGAATGATCGTATTAATATTTTACGTGGCCTAAATGATTATATGTTAGGCAATTATATTGAGTCTATTGAGCATTTTGAGAGGGTAAATGATTTTAACTATAAGATTATGTCTTATGTTAATATTGCATCTTCATTAAATAAATTCTATGACTTTGAAAAAGCATTCACTTATCTACAAGAAATAAAAGATAAATATGATGATGAAAATATTCGACTCAATCTATCACTTAAGCAAATATCACTTTTAAATGAATATGATGAATATGAAGCAGTAATTAAATTGTGTAATAAACTATTAAAGCAAGATCCTCTTTCAACTAATATTTTGTATGCTAGAGCGATGGCATATGAAAATTTAAGTAATATAGATTTGATGGAAGAAGATTTGAGGAAAATCTTATCTATTGACAAAAAAAATGCTAATACGCTTAATGCTCTAGGCTATAGCTTAGTGATTCATACAGACAGATATGATGAGGCGCATAATTTATTATTTGAAGCATATCAATATGATCCTGGAAATGCAGCTATTTTAGATAGTATTGCATGGGTGGAATATAATAAAGGCAACTATTCAGAGGCTTTGAAATATATAGAATCATCATATAGCAGAGATAGAGATCCTGAAATTATTGAGCATTATTGTGAAATCCTCGTTAAAAATAAAAAATTTAAAAAACTCAAAAAAGTTATTCAGCTTGAATTAAAGAGAAACAAAAATAATACTGAGCTTATAAATAAACTAAATTCATATCAGAATGGCACAACTTTATAGATCACCTGCAAAAATCAATCTTTTTTTAAAAATCATGAATAACAGGACTGATGGATATCATAATATACAAAGTATTTTTCAATTGATTGATTTATATGATGAAATAACTTTTAGCAAAAGAAAAGATAGCTTGATAAAGTTAAAATGTAGTAATAAAGAAATTGAAAAATATAATCTAATTCATAAATCAATACACCTCTTCTCAGAGTTTACTCGGGTTAAGAAAATCGGTATGGATATTTATCTGAAAAAAAACATCCCTATAGGTGGAGGACTTGGAGGTGGTAGCTCTAATGCAGCAACATGCCTAATTGCTTTAAACCAAATATATAATACAAAATTAAAGTTTGTTCATCTTAAGAATATTGCAAAAAAGATTGGGAGTGATGTTCCATTTTTCCTATATAAAAAGAATGCTTGGGTGGAGGGTACTGGCGACATAATTACGCCAGTATACCTTAAGCCGGCATGGTTCGTTTTAATTTTTGGAAAACATAATATCTCTACCTCTAAAGTATTTTCTAGTTATAAGAATAAGATACAGCCAAAAGAGTTTAGCTATGATGATTATCTGAAAAATAATACTATAAATGATTTTGAAAATATTGTTTTTAAAGCATATCCTTCTATTTATAAGTCATATAAATATTTATCAAAGTTTGGTCGAGCAAGGATGACAGGTACTGGAGGCACTGTTTTTCTTCCTCAACCCACGTTGCAAGATGCTGAAAAAGTGGTTTCTAGGTTACCAAAAAAAGAAAATGCTTTGATAATAAAATCTCTGGATGCTTAATTAACAAAAACGTTGTTATTTTACATACACTTATTTAACTTGTCATGTTAATCTAGGCATATATTCAACAGCTAAGGGGCTAGTAAATCTTAGATACTCTTGATATATTTAAGCAAATTTATTTTGGGGTGTCGCCAAGCGGTAAGGCAGCGGGTTTTGATCCCGTCATTCGGAGGTTCGAATCCTTCCACCCC
>MDSV01039549.1_pt1 | contig 24739 bp, 25 predicted proteins | sample 810851 | NCBI WGS metagenome assembly MDSV01 (sample SAMN05326640, study PRJNA326480) | marine metagenome | isolation source: seawater | place: Atlantic Ocean: North East | collected 2012
GAAGGGCTTGACTTCCGAGTTCGGAATGGGATCGGGTATTACCCCTTCGCAAAAATTACCAGGCAAGGAATATATATAAATGGAATACGAATAAGTCAAATATATTAATTTACTTTAAATATGATTTAACTATCTTTTTATTAAATTTTTTCCCAAATAATCATTTATTGTAATAGATATACCTTTTTCAAGTGAAGTTTTGTATACCCATCCATATTTTTTTGCCAAAGAAACATCTAATAATTTTCTATGAGTTCCTTTTAAGTTAGTTTTTTCAAACCTTATATTAAATCTAACACCAAGAAGTTTCATAATAAATTTTGCATGCTCATAAATACTTTTGTCATAACCAGTTCCTATATTGATTAATGACTCTGAAGTTTTTTTCTTTAAAAAAAAAATACATGCATCTGCAATATCATCGCAAAATATTACTTCCCTTAATGCTTTTCCGTTTCCCCATAGTTTAATATAATCCTTATTTTGTTTCATGCTTTCAATAATTTTTCTTATCAGTGCTGGTAAAAAATGCGATGTTTGAAGATCATAGTTATCATTAATACCGTAGGCATTGCATGGCATAAGACATTTGTAATTTACTTTATACTGTTTGTTGTAACTATCACATAAATTGATACCAGCAATTTTTGCTATTGCGTAGGGTTCATTAGTTTTTTCTAAATAATTTGATAATAAATATTTCTCTTTTATTGGTTGAATGCTATTTTTTGGGTAAACACAACTAGAACCCAAGAATATTAAATTTTTTACTCCACTATTATAGCTTCCATCAATTACATTATTTTGTATTGCCAGGTTATCAAAAATAAATTCACCTCTAAAAGTATTATTAGCATTAATACCTCCTACTTTTGCAGCTGCTAAGATTACTGCATCGGGTTTGATTTTGTTTAAATATTTATAGACTTTTTTTTGATCTCTTAAATCTAATTGTTTTTTACTTTGAAAAAAAATTTTTTTATATTTAAGTTTTTTTAGTTTTCTTAAAATTGCAGATCCAACCATTCCATTATGGCCTGCGATATAAATTTTAGACTTGTTGCTTATCATTTCAATATAGTATCAAGCTCATAAGATATCATGTCGTCAATTAAAGAATTTATATCATTTTCGGGTTTCCATTTTAAAAGCCTTCTTGCTTTGGAATAATCTCCTTTTAAAGTATCTACTTCTGCAGGTCTAAAATATTTCTTCTTACATTCGATAATACAATTCTTATTTTTGTCATATGCTTTTTCATTTAAACCCTTCCCTTTCCAAAAAATTGGCATACCTAATTTCTTAGCTACCATATTAATGAATTGCTTAATAGTATATTGCTTTCCTGTGCAGATAACAAAGTCCTCAGGCTTTTTATATTGTAATATTTTCCACATAGCTGTTACATAATCTTTAGCATGTCCCCAGTCTCTTTTTGAGTATATATTACCTACAAATAATTTTTTTTGTTTTTTATATTTTATTTTGCAAAGTGCTTTAACAACTTTTTTTGTAACAAAGGTATCTCCTCTTAATGGACTTTCATGATTAAATAAAATCCCGTTAGATGCAAAAATATTATATGACTCTCTGTAATTAATAGTTATCCAATGAGAATAAACTTTAGCTACCCCATATGGACTTCTTGGATAAAAAGGAGTTTTTTCATTTTGAGGTGTTTCAACAACTTTACCAAACATTTCTGAACTTCCAGCTTGATAAAATTTAATTTTTTGGTCAAGTTTAACTAATGATTCAAGGATTCTCAATGTACCAAGCGCATCTGCATTAGTCGTATATTCAGGTATTTCAAATGAAACTGCGACATGAGATTGTGCTGCTAAATTATAAATTTCTGTAGGTTTAATTTTTTTAATTAAATTAAATACTGATAGAGAGTCGGTAACATCACCATAATGCAAAAAAAAATTATTTTTTTTAATTAGCGGATCACTATATATATCGTCTATTCTATAACTGTTTAAAGATGAAGCTCTTCTTTTAACTCCATGGACACTATAGCCTTTTTTCAAAAGTAATCTAGATAGATAAGCACCATCCTGTCCTGTAACACCAAAAATAATAGCAACTTTTCTCATGTTTTTTTTTATATTTTTAAGTACTAAAAATTTTTAATTTGTAAATTCATTTGATTTTATTTTTATTTTAAAAATTTTTATAATTACTTATTTTTAATATTAAGATATGTATACATCTATAATTTTATATTTTTAAATGTTTTTTAATTCTATTTTAAGAAAAATTTCTAAAAGTTATTATTTAACCATATTTATCTTAATTTTAGCGTTTTTTTTAAGATTTTATGAATTTGATAAACTTGGATTTTGGGGAGATGAATATCTAACCTTTTGGAATACTGAACCAACTCTTAAATATAGCGATGTTTTTAAAAGAACTTTATCCTCTGCAGATTTAGTACCACCTTTTTATTATTACATTCTTAGTCTTTATAATCATTTATTTGAATATTCAGCATATTCACTGAGGTTAATACATGTAATAGTTGGTTTTTTGAATATAGTTTTAGTATTTTTTATATCCAAATTTATATTATCTAGGCCTGCAATTAATTTAGTATTATTTTTATTAAGTATAAATTTATTTCTTATATGGTGTTCAACAGAAACAAGAGTAGTAAGTTTTGCTTTATTTTTTCAACTTCTATTAATATTAGTTTTTTTTATAAATATTAAAAAACTTAGTTTTAAAATTAATATTATTTATTATTTATTACTTTTTATATTAAATATAGTTGCTTTAACTATTCATCCATTATCAATAGTTGTAATTGGAGCACAAATATTATTCTTATTATTATTAGTTTTTCAAAACCATCAGAATAAAAGAAATATTTATTACCTAATTTCAGTTATTATTTTGTCTTGTCTTTTTTATATAATTATTAATATTGATTATTTTATATGGAGCTTGAAAGGCACTCGACTCGGTCATAATCAATTAAATCTTAATTTTTTTATTGGATATAACTTTAAACATTACTTCACATCTTATATATTAGGTTTCATTAATCTATTAATTATATTTTTTTCTTTACTGGGGCTTAAAAAAAGATTCTATGAAAATTCATTTATATCTTATTTATTAATTATATTTATCTTAACGTATGCATTTATAATTTTAGGAACAACATTCTTTACAGGTTTAAATGGACAAAAGTATTGGTCTTATTTAGTACCAATAATTGTTATGATAAATGTTTATTATTTGACTGTAGTTAAAAAAAATATAATAACTAAAATAATTATTATATTTCTTGTTGTATACAGCCCATATAATTTCCTACAAAACATTGATAAACCTCAAGTTAGAAAACCAGACACACATGGTTTAATAAAGATTTTCAATGAGTCTAAAATCAATAATATAGTGAGTGAAAATTATGGAATGTTTGAACATTATATAGAAAACGCATACAAAAATTTTAATCAAAAGTTAATTTCTGAAAATGATATTGAAAATTTAAGTAATGATTTCTGGTATCTATGTTTAGATTTGTCATGGGATCAAACAAAAGGTTCTTATTGGGATGATATGTATGATTGTTCTCCTAAAACAGTTGCGTTAATAAAACATAATAAGGTACAAAGTATAAGATTAAATGGATTTGTTGTTAGCAAGTATAAATTTAGTGATTGATTTTAATTGCTAATTTTTTTTTTATTTATTATTTTTTTTAAAAATTTATTAATATTTATACTAATTAAATCTTTTATTTCTGGCTCTCTTTTTGGTCTCCATACTCTTAGGGTCGGTAAAATAGATCTAGTAATAAAATTTCCTTTATCACAACAATATTTTATAAACTGCTCTTGAAGAGGAAGGGTATCATATATTGGATACATTGATTCTGCGTCCCAACTTTTCTTACCATATATTCTAAGACTTTTAATGAATTCTAGAAACCTAGATCTTTTTGCAAAAAAAAAGCGGTCAGATCTATCTTTTCTCCAATCTCCAATTGTGCTTTCAAAAATAATTTCTGCATCAGATAATTTTAAACTTATTTCTGATGCCAAAAAAAGATCAGGTCTACTTTTGAAAATAATATCATATTTTTTTGACTGAAGTTTCTCAGTCTCAAGAATTAAATTTTCTAATTTAACAATTTTGTAAACTTGAGATCTTGTGGACAAAGCAGATTTTCCAAAAACTAAATCAAACTTATTTAGATTACCAAAAATATTAACTGTGAGATTAAAATTAAAATCCTCTACTTCAAAATAAATTGGTTTAAGAGTATTTTTAATTTTATTTATCAAATTGGAACCACAATGTTCATCACGCCATGTAGATATGATTAAATCTGAATTAGTTTTTTGTAAAAATTTTTTGTGATATTTTATTAAATATTCAATGGTCCTAAGATGACCAATTAATACTAAAAGATTTTTTTTATTGCTAAAATTTTCTTTTAAAATATATTCTTTAGAAAAATTATTCACATTTAAAATTTGATTATTAAAAAAATCAATTTATGATTATCCTTTAAACCTTAAATTATTATATTATAAAAAAAAGCTTTTTTTAATAAATTTTTTATTTTATAAATAAAATTTATGAATAAATGGCAAATTTTAGAGCATGTCTTATCTGACGATCAGGATAAAGTGCCTTCTAAATTCTGGGAAGATAGAGAGTTCGTTTTACAAGCTGTACATTGGAATGGTTTTAATTTTAAATATGCAAGTGAAACCTTAAAAAAAGACAAAGAATTTGTTACAAAGGTTATCAAATATTGGGGCTATGCATTTCAGTTTGCAGATAATTCAATTAAAAAGGATAAAGAATTTTTAATACAAATAATAAAATATAACTCATTAATTTTAAAATACGCTGATGAATATTTAAAAAATGATAAAGAGTTTATTATTAAAATTTTGCATGCGTATAAACCTGCATATGAATATGTTATCGATAAATTTAAAGTAGATAAAGATGTTCAAAACATTTACTTAGGATCTTAAAAAAACATTTATTTATTTTTATATTTAGAAATAAAATAATTCAGATCCTCAGGCGTTCCTAAACCCCACATTTTATTAATTTCTTCTATCAAAATCTTTTTTTTCTTACTTATTGCTTCATTAAATACGGGACAAACATAAAATTCATTATTTATTCTTATATTTTTTTTTATCATAGACTCTGCTGAACTTACGTAATCAGAACCTTTTTTCCAATAGTAGACACCTACTGTAGCGTTATCAGAAATTACTTTTTTTTCTGCAACTTCTTCAACAAAATTATCTTTATCAATTTTTGCATAAGACCATTTAGGGTGCAATGATTTAAAAATTAATATTCCACCATCTGCATTTTTGTTCGTGAATTTATACATTGTTTTTCCACTATTCCATTCAATAAACTGGTCTGAGTTTGCAATTAATAATGGGTTGTTTGAATCAATATATTTTTTTGCTAATAGTGTTGTACAGGCCGCTCCTTCTGTGACGCCATCTGTTTCAACTACTTTACAATTAGGAACAAGAGCTTTTAACAAATGTTTTATATTAAAATTTTTTTGATGATCAGATCTCACTATAAAAATAAAATTACCTTTAACTTGCAAACTTTCTATAACCCACTGAATCATTGTCTTTCCATGTATCTCAATAAGTGGCTTTGGAAATGTATAACCAGCCTTCTCAAATCTTGAACCTGCCCCAGCCATTGGTATTAAAATATTTAATTTTGGGTCTTCCCAATTTTTTTTATTTATAATTTTATTTTCTTCAGTCATCTCTTTTATGTAATTTATTATATTATTATAATTTACGTCTGAAAGATATTTTATAGGCATTAGTCTGCAATTTGCCTCTTTTGCAGCAATTCTTCCATAATAAGAGTCCTCTAAAACTAAAGTTTCGCTTGGTTTAGACTCTAAATTAATCAAACATCTTAAATATATCTCAGGATGAGGTTTGCCAAATTTTAATTGATTTGTACTAATAGAAAAATCAACATATTTTTTAATTTTTAAAGATTTAAGACACAATTCTAATGTTTGATTTATTGAGTTAGTTGCGATGCCAATTTTAAATTTTTTTTTTAACTTGATAAAAAGTTTTTCAATTTTTTCGTTGTATCTAATTTCTTTTTTAAGTATTTGACCAGTAAATGTTTGTTTTAAATTATATATTTTTTTTACGTTTTTTTTTTTAATTTTTTTTTTTGATAATAAAATTTCTATTTTTTTATTTGTAGGCAAACCATCAAAAACTCTTAAATGATCCTGATAAGTAATTTTATATTTTTCAATTTCGTTTAATGCTTTATTTAATGCAAGAAAATGAATTTTTTTAGTGTCTACTAAAACTCCATCTAAATCAAAGATTATTGTTTTTATCATTTTTATTATTTATTTTTTAACCATTTGAAAAAATTTATAAATTGATCTCTATTTATATTATCTTCTACAAATTGTTTATCTCTATATTCAAATTGATGGTTATACTTATACCAAAATAAATCTAAATTGGAATTATCTATAATTGTAAAATATTTACTTAAGTAACGAGAATAATACAAAGATGAATATTTAATCTTTGTATCTATATATTTTTTAAGATAATTATAACAAAGAAAATTTTCTGGATAGCAGACAAAATCAATTTTTGAGAGATCTTTTTTATTTTTTTTATTCTTACCTATAAACTTTTTAAAATTTTCAAAATCTTGATTTAAAAAAGGTTTTGGGAAATATTTGATTAAATCTCTAGTTTTTCCATAAATAATAAAATCTGAAATACCATATAATCTTTTTTCAACAGTAAAGCTTGTTGATCCAATTTTAGTAGTTTTTTTTACTTTTCTGCAAAATTCAAAAAAATTAATTAAATTTGAGTCAAAATTTTTCAAATAAATTCTACAATCTGATCTAGTTTTAATACTAAATCTATTTTTTAATTTATTTGATATTTTTAAACCTTCGTGGGTTGACTTAGTCTGATAATTTAAATTATATGGGCCTGTTGTCTTTGGAAATTTACTTAACACAATATAAATTCCTTTTTTTTTTAAATATTTAATCTCTTCAACTGACAATTCCCCTTCCCATGTTGAAATAATTATATCACCGTAACAGTTTTTTAAATATAATTTTGCTGAATTAATAGTAAAATTATTTTTCTTGATAATCGGTCCTTGAATAATTATTGAAATACTATTTTTCTTTTTTCTTTTTTTTAATTTTATAAATTTATCTCTGTAATTATATGTGTAATAAAAATTACTATCTTTATCGTTTAAAACTCTAAATAGTTTATTTAATAGTTTTAATTTTAAATTTTTAGGAATTAAAGTAAACAATTCAAAAAACTTTGATATTAAAAATCTCATTTTATATAATAATTCAAACTTTATATTTTTCTATAAAATCAGAACAAACACCTGAGCAATCAATGTTTTCTAAATTTGTAGTCTCAGGTAATACACAAATACTATTTTTAAGTAGTTTCTTTCCAGGGTATGTCCAAAAGTATCCATTACTTGTTAAAACTACATCATCATTCTGATGCCAGAAATAAATTGCACCAATTCCCTTTAGCGCTTCCATTGCTTCAATATTTTTCGCATGACACCAAAATTTATTATTATTTAGAAAATTTTTTTTAATTTCATAAATTGGCTCGTCATGACCAAGATAAAATTTATTATTTGTAAACCAGACATCAATCTCAATGTTATATCCATTATTTTGAGCTTCATTTATGTATTCTGGTGAATTTTCTCTACTTTTGTTTGGTCCTCTAAGATTGCCTCGATGAGAAATAAGTATCATATTTTAATTTAATAAATAATATTTTTGATTATTTATCTTTGTTTAAATTAATATAAAATAAAAAATAGTAAAGAAATCCTAAGCTAATTTCCAATAAACTTGTTAAATAAGAGAAATAATCTATATTTTTCTAACAAATGGAATATTGCATTATAATACCAGCCTACAATGAAGAAGAAAATATCGTTGATCTAATAAATAAAATAAAAAATGAAGTTGATTGTCATATTGCTATTATTGACGACTCTGAGAATGAAAAAACAAAAAATCTTTTTAAAAATATTAATGATGAGACAGTGCATTACTTTCATAGAAATAGAAAATTAGGACGTGGTTCTGCTGTAATATATGGTTTAGATAAATTTATAAATATGAATAAAATTAGATGTTTTATTGAGATGGATGCAGATTTTTCACATGATCCAACTGAGTTAAAAAATAATATTAATTTATTTAATGATAAAAATCTCGATTTACTAATAGCTAGCAGATACAAAAAAAATAGTAAAATTATAAACTGGCCACTTTCTAGGAGAATCTTATCTAAATTTGCAAATAAACTTGCAAGAATGCTATTAGGTGTACCTGTATCTGATTATACTAATGGTTTTAGATTTTATTCACCAAGAGCTGCTAAAGTAGTTATTGGTGAATGTAACAAATTAGGTGGAGGTTTTATAATATTATCAGAAATTTTGCTAGTTCTACATATAAAAGGCTATAAAATATCAGAAACAAATTCAATTTTTAAAAATAGAACAAGAGGTGAAAGCTCAGTAAATATAAATTTAATTTTTAATTCTTTTAAAGGTCTTATTAAACTATACTTACTTAAAATATCTAATAAAATTTAATTTTTTATTTTTCCATCCAATTTTTGTAAGTTTTTTGATGTCGGCTACAGTTGTGGTGGGTTTATTTTTTTTAAAGTATATTTTCTTTTTATATTTTCTTGCAAGAATTTTAGCAATCATTTTAAGATGAACCTTCTCTCCTCTAGCAATATTGATTATCCCTCTATACTTATTCTTCCACAATAATAGTATAATTTTTGAAATCTGATCAGTGCTAATAAAATCTCGATAATGATTTAAATTATTAAGTTCTATTATTTTTTTTTTAATTTTTATTTTTGAAATTAAGCTTTTTAGAAAAAAATCTTTTGACTTATTATCGATAACGCTAAATATTCTTCCTATGCAATAATTTTTGCTTTTCAATTTTTTAATTATATATCTCTCTCCTAAATTTTTGGTTTTTCCATATCTTGAAATAGGTTTAATTTTGCTCTTTTCTTTAATTTTTTTATTAGAATACCCGTAAACATGTGAAGTAGATGTATAAAAAAACCATTTAAGATTAGTGTTACATTTTATTATTGAGTCAATTAAATTTTTAGTACCAACAAAATTAACCTTTAATGCTTTTTTGTAGTTTTTATCGACTAATCTAATAGGAACTAGAGCTGCAAAATGAATAATCAAATCGAATTTTCCGTTTTTTATCCAATTTTCAACATCTTTTTTTTTGTTATATCTCCTTTAAATTTATTAAATGTGAAGTTTTTTGCTACTTTAACAAATTTACTTCCTAAGTTACCGGTATGTCCTGTGATTCCACAATAAATCAAATTAAATTCTTTCGATAAACATTAATTTTTTAACAAGGTAATTAATTTTTTGATTAGTCAATACTGTTGTAGGTATTCCAATAAAAAAACCTCTTTCCTCTATTTCTTGAGCATTATTAAAATTCTTTTTAGGCTTTAAGTTATAAAGTGAAACACTTGGTTGATTTAGAAAATTACCACTAAGAATAGGTCTAGTTTCTATTTTATTTTTATTTAAATACTTCATTAAAAGAATTTTTTTTTGTCTATATTTTTTATTTAATAAAATAGGAAAACCAAACCAGCTAGGGCTTAAACCTTTTCTTGCCTCAAAAAATTCATATTGATCATTCCATTCTGGATGATTTTTAATACACGATATAATCTTAACCTTATTTAGATTTCTTATTTTTTTCATTTCATTCAATCTCTTTAATTGACTAATTCCAATTGCAGCAGTTATATCTAGTGGTCTTAAGTTAAAACCTGAATTAACAAAATTAAAAGTATTTTGCTTTCTATTTTTTACATGTCTATCCCAACCATGTGCCCTAAGTGTTCTTAAAATTTCATAATCTTCTTTTTTGTTGCAAACTACCATTCCACCTTCACCCGATGTTATTTGATGAGAATAATAAAAAGAAAATGTTCCAAAATCACCATAAGTTCCTAGTGATTTAGAATTCATTTTTGACCCAAGTGCCTCACATGTGTCTTCTACTAAATAAATATTTTTCTTTTTACATATATTTGAAAGATTTTTTATATCAGGGCTATTTCCTAAAATATTGATTGATACTATTAATTTAATAGCTTTTAATTTTTTATTATCAAGTTCGTCAACTTGAATACAAAAATCTTTTTTTGATACATCTGTAAAAACTGGTTTTAGTCCTGACTGAATAAATGGCCATAAAGATGTCGACCAACATATGGCTGGTATCAAAAATTTATCACCATATCTAAGTCTATTTTCTTTTTTTGGATTAATCAGTGCGAATGCAGATAAAAGATTTGCTGATGACCCAGAATTAACCATCACTGCATATTTAGAACCAACATATTTTGCAAAATTCCTCTCAAATTTTTCTGTAATTTGAGACATAGTTAATTTCCTACTTAACAATACCTCGATACCCCTTAAAATATCTTTTTCATCAAACCCATTTTCAAGTAAAGGATAAGAAAAATTTTTATTCACAATTTTACCTTGATTATTTTTAATAATATTCAGTAAGATTTTTTCTTCAGTCGAAGTAATCATAAAAAATTTAAACCTTTGTAATTATGAGTAATCTATTAGATTTAATAAAAAAAAATAGTTTTTTTTACATAAAAAAATTATTTTTTTCATTCATAAGGCTATATAACAGTTAATATAAATTAATTTTTATGAAAAAAGTTTTAAGAAAGTTATTTGATTTTCTATTAGGAATTTTAATAGTGCCGTTGGGCTATATTATACTTCAATATAAAAAAAGAGGTCCAATTAATCATCCATTTACAACATCTATTCTTCAGAAAATAGGAATTTTTCCGATTATGGATCACTATTATGAGCCAAAATTTAATTTTTCTTCTAGGGAAAAAATTAATTACAAACAAAGATATCTTAATTCAATCAATATGAATTCTAATAAACAACTCAAATTATTAAATAAATTAAAATTTTCAAAAGAAATAGTTAATTTAAATTTTAATAAGAAAACTGATAATTTTGGATTTTATTTAAAAAATGGTTCATTTGAAGAATGTGACTCTGAAATATATTATCAAATATTAAGGTACTTTAAACCAAAGAAGGTGGTTGAAATTGGTAGTGGTTACTCAACATTAGTTTGTCTAGAGGCAAATAAAAAAAATTTTGATGAAAATAACTTAAAAACAAAGCTTACTTGTATTGAACCTTTTGAAAATAAATGGCTTAAAGATTACGGTGTTAAAGTGATAAGAAAAAAATTAGAGGACATTAATATTGATTGGAAGAATGAATTTAAAAAAAACGACATTATTTTTTTAGATAGCTCTCACATAATAAGACCAAATGGAGATGTTTTAAAATTCTTCTTAGAAATACTTCCACAATTGTCAAGTGGTGTGATAGTCCATATTCATGACATATTCACTCCTAGAAATTATAGATCAGACTGGATATTTAAATTATTTAGATTGTGGAATGAACAATATATTTTAGAAGCTATTTTGGCGAATTCTAAAAATTATGAAGTAATGTTATCTCTAAATTTTCTTAAAAAAAAATTTTATAGACAATTAAAACCTAAAGCGCCTAATTTAAAAAAATCATCAGAACCATCTTCAATATATTTAAAGGTTTTATAATTTAAAGAAACTTTTCAATTTTTTTAAATTGGTTTTCAAAATTAAAATTTTTTAAAAAAACATTTTTTGAATTTTTTTTAATTCTTAAATAATTTTTTTTATTTTTAATAATAAGTTTAATTTTTTTTGAAATTTCTTTTGGTTTTAATCTAACTTCGATACAGCATTTAAATTTTTTATTATATTTAATAAAATCATTATTTTTTAAAATAATAAAGGGTAATCCTGCAGCTAAAAAGGCATTAATTTTTTGAGATGCCGTGAACATATATTTATGACTAAAGCTGGTATTTTCATAAATTGCCACGCCCAAATCACTTTCTATAATTTTACTTTTCCACTCATAATCCTTCAAATCTTGCTTTATAAATACCTTATTATTTAATTTTAAATTATTAATTGTAGTTTTAATTTTATTTAAGTAATTTTCGCTAATAACCCATCCGTATATATAAAATCTATAATTTTCATCTAAATAATTAAATGATTTGATCATTGCATTTATCCCATGGCCTTCACCAATAGATCCAAAATAAATTATTTTTTTAATTTTATTATTATTATTTATTTTTTTCATATATTTTTTAAAATATTGTTTTGGCAACGAATTATAAAAAACTACAAAATTTTTTTTTACCATGTTATCCTTTACAAAACGTTCACCTCTTTTCTTGTGAGAAAAAATTAATAAATCTACATACTTCATGGCATATTTTTCTATTTTAGCTAAAAATCTATGAAAAAAACTTTTAGGATTTGGGTCATAATCTAAATTATGGTAAATAATTTTAGAATTAAGCATCTTTTTAATTAAATAAATTATAAGTAAAGGGTACTTATTAATCACATAAATATAGCTTGGTCTTAAATAGATAATTAAAATTATGGATAAAAAATAATAATAAAATAAAAAAAACTTATTAAAATATTTTATTTTGTGGGAGTAAAATACTTGGTTTAGTTTACAATATTTTTCATAGTTGCTATCTTTTTCATCTAACCTGTCAATTTTTTTATTCCTTTGTGATATTAAATAAACTTTACTAAAATTTGAAAATTTTTTAATAATTGGCAGAATAACTTGATGAGATTTAGGATTTTCCCATATTAAAAATAGTGTTTTTTTAGTTTTCTCCATTTTATTTTTTTGAAAAAAATTTATATTTTATTAGACATTTAATTGCATCCAGACCATCAATCATCTTAATTTTTTTTCCTTCGCTATATTTTCTTCCCATATAAGATATTGGTACTTCTTTAATCTCATATCCTAGATTTGCAACCTTTGTTGTGATTTCTGGACAAAAACCAAATTTATTTTCAATTAAAGTAATCTCATTAAATAGTTTAGCATCAAAAGCTTTGTAACATGTGTGTGCATCAGTTAATTTTTGGTTATTCAGAAGATTAGATAATAAAGTTAATATATGATTAAAAAAAATTCTCAAAAATGATGTAAAATGATTTGATGAGTATCTTTTTTTATTTAATACCCTTGAACCATATACAACTTTAAATTTTTCATTAATAATTGGCTCTATTAATTTAGAATAATCATTTGGATCATACTCAAGATCAGCATCTTGAATAATCACAACATCCCCTGTTACGTATTTTTTTCCACTAATTATTGCTGCACCTTTTCCTAAATTTTTTTCATGCTCAATTATCTTTATATTCGACTTTTTTTGATAATTTTTAAGCCTATCTAAAGAATTGTCAGTTGAGCAATCATCAATAATGATAATTTCTTTATTTATATTTTTTAAGCTTTCAATTTTGTATAATAGCTCTAAAATTGTTTTTTGTTCATTATAAAGAGGAATAATAATTGATAAAATCATATGAATGAATTATTTTTAAATTCTTTAATTGCTTTATTAATTTTTACACCATTTGGTGTTTATTTTACAGAGACTAATAAAAATACTCTATATTATTATACTAAATCGTTAATCTTTGGAATAATTCTTATCTCATTTATAGCAATTTTAATAAATTTTTTTTACCCACTTACTCAAGTAATTAATTCAAGTTTAATAATAATAAGTATTTTAATTATAATATTTAAGTGGAAACATTTTTATAAATTAGAGTTCGTTTTTTTTATTATTCTAGGGAGTTTTTTAATTTCAATTTTAATATTTGAGAGCAATGTTTATAGGCCTGACGCAGGTTTATACCACTTACCTTTTATTGGAATATTAAATTCAGAAAAAATTATTATTGGTCTTAGCAATTTGCATTTTAGATATGGGCATACCTCTATAATCCAATACACTTCGGCAATATCTAATAATTCTTTGCTTGGAAATAATGGAATAGTTTATGCACAAGCATTAATTGCAATAGGAGTCTTAATTAATTTTGTATCTCAAATTTATTTTTACAATAAGGAAAAAAAATATAATTTACATTTTTTTTTCTTGTTATTTGTATTTATTTATTTTTTTTACAAAATGAACAGATATAGTGAATATGGTAATGATGCTCCAGCACATTTTTTAGTATTTTTTTTAATATCAGAAATAATATTGAATAAAAACTTAATTAGAACTAACAATTTTTTAAACAACCTTATACTAACTTTTTTTATTATAATGAATAAGCCTACATTAATGCTAATAACATTAATTAATTTAATTAATATTAGAAAAATAGATTTTAAAGAAATTTTGGTTGAAAAAAAAACTTATTTACTAATTATATTTTTTTCAATTGCAATAATAAAAAATATTTTAATCAGTGGCTGCATGATTTACCCTTTAAAAGCTACATGCTTCAATGAACTATCTTGGGTAGATATGGAAAGTATAGAAAAAGTGTCTATTGACTCCGAGGCTTGGACTAAAGGTATTTCTGATTTATCAAAGGAAAAAAGAGACAAATTTATCAATGAATATGAATTTATAAATAAATTTAATTGGCTAAATGCTTGGTCAATCAAACATTTAAAATATATCCTAGAGATTCTTTTGCCATATATTATATTTTGTAGTTTATTAATAATTTTTCTAAAACATAAATCTCTTAAAAAAAATTATAAATCTGAAATAAAGCTTAAACAAATCACTTTTATTTTATTTTTTTGTACATTAATTTGGTTTTATAAATCTCCTTTGTATAGATACGGTTACTCTTATATTATTTCTCTTTTTTCAATTATTTTTTCATACATAATTATGAAATATAATTTCAATATTAAAAAAATATATGTTTCATCTTTATTAATACTAATGATTGGCTTTTCTGTGATTGTATCAAAAAATTTTTTAAGAATATATAATACTCCTAATAATTACAAAAACTATCCATGGCCAAAATATTTCTCTATGACAAATGATAATAATAAAAATGAATATAGAAAAATAAAAATTAATAATAGAGATATTTTTGTTCCGATAGAAAATTATTGCATGTATATAAAAAAAACTTGCACTCAGTATAGTATTAATCCTAATTTAGATATAAAAAAATTACTAAATTATGAAGTGATTTATCTAAAAAAAGATTAAATTTAGTGATAATAGTATGAAAATTTAATAATGAAAAAATGTATAGTTACTGGAGGTCTTGGTTTTATAGGTAGTCACTTGGTTGAGAAGTTAGTTGATCTAAAATATAAAGTAATTGTTATTGATAACTGTATTAATGGAAAAATATCTAATATCAGTAATGTGCAAAATAAAGTCAAAATATTTAAAAACGATATATCTAAAAAAGGTGATTGGCAAAATGCTTTTAAAAATGCTGACGTAGTTTTTCATCTTGCAGCTCTTGCAGATATAGTCCCAAGTATTAATAATCCATTATTATATTTCAATACAAATGTTAAAGGTACTTTAAATGTATTGGAATATTCCAAAAAATATAAAATAAAAAAATTTATCTACGCAGCTTCATCATCATGTTATGGAATTCCAAAAAAATACCCTACTGATGAAAATGAAAAACTTGATCCTAAATATCCATATTCTCTTACAAAAAAAATTGGAGAAGATTTGGTATTGCACTGGGGCAATGTATTTAAACTTAATGTAACATCATTAAGATTTTTTAATATTTATGGCATAAGATCAAGAACTACTGGATCGTATGGTGCTATGTTTGGTGTTTTTTTAGCACAAAAAATTAATAATAAAAATTATACTGTTGTTGGTAATGGAAGACAAAAAAGAGATTTCATATATATATCAGATGTAGTTGAAGCAATCCTAAAATCTTCTAGATTAAAAAAAAAGAATTTAGTTTTAAATATTGGAAGTGGAAAATGTTATAGTATTAATTACATAGTTAAATTATTAGGTGGAAAAAAAACTTATTTACCAAAAAGACCAGGTGAACCAGATATCACCTGGTCTAATATTAAAAAAGCAAAAAAAATTTTAAACTGGAAACCCAAAGTAACAATTGAGGATGGAGTAAAAATTCTTTTAAAAAATATTAATTTATGGAATAATGCTCCATTGTGGAGCAAAGATAAAATTAAGATTGCTACCAAAGATTGGTTTAAATATCTAAAATAGGAAAAAAAAATTGAATAATAAAATTATAATTAATAATGAGGTTTTAATCTCAACTATTACTCAAATAAAAAACAATAAAAAAAAATAGTACTATGCCATGGTGTTTTTGATTTATTTCATCCTGGTCACTTGAGATATTTAAAGGCAGCAAAAAAATTTGGTGATGTACTTATCGTATCAATAACAGAAGATCAATTTATTCATAAAGGTCCAGGAAGACCGGTTTATAATAGCTCAGATAGATTAAATATGATGCAATCATTAGAAATAGTTGATTATGTAACCTTAAGTAGGTCAATTACAGCAGAATCAATCATAAAATTAATTAAACCAGACATATATGCAAAAGGTATGGAATACAAAATTAGTCGCAATGATGTAACTTTAAATATCATTAAGGAAAAAAAACTAGTTAAAAAATATGGTGGCAAAACTATTTATATTGATGAAAAAATTCTAAGCTCGTCTAAGTTAATTAATGAGAATGCAATTGGCGATTTAGACCCAAATATTTTTTTATTAAAAGAAAAAATAAAAAAAATATCTAATTTCAAAAAAATTGAAAAATATGTAAATAAATTTGGAAAGTTAAAAGTCATGATTATTGGAGAAACAATTATTGATAACTATATATTTTGTGATCCCATTGGAAAATCTGGCAAAGAACCCCATTTAGTTTTGAAGGACCTTAAAACAGAGAATTATATGGGTGGCGTAATAGCAATCGCAAAACATATTGAAACTTTTTGTAAAAAGGTCGATATAGTTAGTTCTTTAGGCTCAGATCATAAAAATTATTTAAAAAAAATTAAAGACTCATTCAAAAAAAATGTTTCATATAGTTTTATAGAAAAAAAGAATACACCAACTATACTAAAAAAAAGATATATTGATAATTTAACTAACCATAAATTAATTGGTGCATATTCATTTAATGATAGAGGCTTGACATATAGTGAAGAAAAAAAATTAGAGAAAATTATAATGAAAAAAATAAAACTATGTGATCTATTAATAATTTCAGATTATGGTCATGGCTTCATTTCCAAAAAAATTGCACAAAAAATTTGTAGCTCATATTCACAAAAAATTTATTTAAATGCTCAACTAAATGCAGCAAATTATGGTTATCATACCCTATTAAAATATAAAAAATTTAATTCATTAATTATTAATGAAAGCGAACTCCGACATGAAATGAAAGATAAATTTTCAAAAAATAGAAAATTTAATTAAAAAATTTTCAAAAAAAATAAATTTTAATTCAATGCTAATAACAAGGGGGGCTGAAGGTTGTATATTATACGAAAAGAAAAATTCTAAATATCATTATTGTCCTGCTCTTGCATCGAAAGTCCTTGATAAAGTAGGTGCTGGTGATGCTATGTTAGCTCTAGCATCTTTAAGCATAAAAAGTAAATTAAATCCATCAATTACAATGCTAAATAGTTCCATCGCTGCAGCAATCGTAGTTAAAAATATGGGTAATTCTAAAAATATCACCAAGATGCAACTCTTGAAAGATATAATGTACTTTTGTAAATAATTTTAAATCATGTTAAAAAAAAAATTTAAAATTAAAGCTGCTGTACTAGTAAAACAAAAAAAAAATCTTCAAATATTAGATTTGACATTACCTGATAAACTTGAGCAGGGCCAGATACTCATAAAAATAAAAACAGCTGCAATATGTGGGGCTCAAATAGGAGAAATAGATGGAATAAAGGGCAAAGATAGATGGATACCTCACTGTTTAGGTCATGAAGGATATGGAATAGTTGTAAAAAAAAATAAGTTGGTAAAAAAAGTTAATATCAATGATGAAGTTATCTTACATTGGAGAAAATCAGATGGAAAGAACGCAAAACCTCCTGTCTACAAAAGTAAAATTGGAAATATAAATGCTGGACAAATTACTACTTTCCAGAACTATGCTATAATATCAGAAAATAGAGTAACAAGAGTTAAAAATTTAAAAAAATATTCCAAAATAGCTCCCTTGTTAGGTTGTGCTTTCCCAACAGCGTGGGGAATATTAAACAAAGAAACAAGATTTAATATTAATAAGAAAATACTTGTATTTGGTGCAGGAGGAATTGGAATGACTGTAGCTGCTTTAGCAAAAATCCAAAAATCAAAGAGTGTAGTATTGATAGATAAAGGAAAAAAGAAATTAAAATATACTAAAAGATTAAATTTAACACTTTCAAATATGAAAAAAATTAAAAAAAATAAATTTGATATTGTGGTAGAAACAACTGGAAATATTAAGAATATGGAAAAAGGTTTTAATCATTTAAATAAAAATGGTAGATTAATTTTAGTAGGTCAACCAAAAATTAATTCAATATTAAGGATAAAAAACCCTCTAAGACTTTTTAATCCCCCTGCAGATAATATCAAAATAATTAGTTCTGATGGAGGAAAATTTAATCCAAAACATGATATGAATAAATTATTGCTTATAATTAAAAATAATTTTAGCTATTTAAAAAAATTACTAAGTCACCGGATAAATATCATAAATATTAATAAAGCAATTAAATTAATTAAAAATGGAAATGCTGCCAGAATAATTATTGGATATTAAAATGAATAAAAAAGAAATTTTGTTAAAAGCACTTGAAGATATGATCAAAATAAGAATAATAGAAGAAAATATTGCAAAAGAATTCAAAAAAAATAAAGTTCTTTCTTTTTTACATCTCTCAATAGGTCAAGAAGCTTGTGCAACAGGAGTTGCATTTGGAACTAAAGTTCAAGATAACTTTTTTGGAAACCACAGATCTCACGGCCATTATCTTGCAAAGGGTGGAAATATATCAAGGATGATTTATGAAGTGTTTGGCGACAATCGAGGTTGCTGTAGCGGACACGGTGGGTCAATGCATATGTTAGATAAAAATGTAAACTTTCTTGGATCAGTACCTATATTAGGTTCATCCTTACCCATTGCTAGCGGAATTGCAATGTCTGAAAAACTAAAAAAGAAAGACAATTTAACAGTAGTTTTTATTGGAGATGGATCAGCAGAAGAAGGATCATTTTATGAGACATTAAATATGGCTGGCCTATATAAATTGCCATTATTAATAGTAATTGAGGATAATAAGTATGCTGTAGAAAGCGACAAAATCAAAAGGAAAGTAAATGGATATGATTTTAAATCAATTATAGAAAAAGGATTAAAAGCAAACTATAAAAGAGTAGATGGTCAAGACTTTCTAAAAGTATTTGATGCCTCAAAAAAACTTAGAAAAAAAATACTAAAAGATAAATCTATTGGAGTTTTACATTTAGATTGCTTGCGATTTTCAAAACATAGTGGTGCTGAAATAAGTACAAAAGATCAAAAATCTAAGTATAGAAAAAATGAATATTTTGAGATTATTAAAAAGGATCCTATAAAAATTTTAAAGCAAAATATTATTAGAGCTGGTATGGATTTAATTCAAATCGAAAAAATAATAAATAAACTTCAAAAAAAATATAATAAAATATTTTACACAACTTTTAATAAAATAAATATCAAGAAAGTTTAATGAAATTTACTGAGGCAATTAAATTAGCAACTATAAGAACGCTCAAAGAGGACAAAAAATGCTTATTATTTGGTCTTGAAATAACTAATGAAGGAAATGGGTTTATAGAAAAATTTCCAAATCAGGTATTTGAAACACCCGTTTCAGAATTGTCCAGCACAGGACTAGTGGTAGGACTTGCATCAAAAGGTTTTAAACCTTTAATTGTATATGGAAGGATAGAGTTTGCATTGTTAGCTTTTGATCAAATTTTAACTCAAGCTGGTAGATGGGAATATATGTTTGGAGGTAATTATTCTTGCCCTGCAAAGTTTAGAATTCAAATTGGACGACAATGGGGAAATGGGCCACAACACACTGCCAACTATCATTCTGTATTTATGCAGGCAGTTGAAATCGATATTTTCATACCCTCAACACCTAGTGAGGCTTACAATCAAATTTTATATATGTCAAAATCGAAAAATCCATCGGTATTATTAGAACATAGATATCTAAATTTATTAGATGAAGATTTTAAAATTCAAAAGAAGATTAAAAAAATAAGTACTTCAAAAGTATATGGAAATAAAAAAGATAACATCGTAATTATAACATACGCCGACACTTTACCCACAGCCTTAAAAGCAAAAGATATATTGGAAATGAATAATATATTTCCAACTATATTAAATTTATCTTTTTTTCCAAAAAATCAAAGGATAAGTGATAAAGATATATTTTTTATAAACAAATTTAAAAATATTCTTTTAGTCGATAGTTCTCCATATGATTTTGGAATTTTGAGTGGCGTTCAGTCAATTCTTTCATTACATTTGCAGAATAAAAACTTTTATAAATTATCTTCTCCAAATATACCAGCACCATCATCACCAATGTTAATGCATAAATATTATGTGAATAAAAATAATATTGTTAATTATGTTTGTAAAATACTTAAAAGAAAAAATATAACTTTAAGCAAAGTATCATTTGAAGAGTCTATTTTGTGGCCAAATTTTAATATTAATAAATATTTTAAATAATCTATGAAAAATAGAATATCTATTGTCATTCCTTTTTTTAATGAGGATAAAGAAATCTCTAAAGTATTTAAAGACATTGTTAAATTTGAAAAAAAATCAAAAATAGTAAATGAATATATTTTCATTGATGACTGCTCGACAGATAAATCGTTAAAATTATTTAATTCGTTTAAAAAAATTCTTTCACCAAATTTTAAGAGAAAAGTTCGTTTATTTAAAAATAAAAAAAACCTAGGTTGGTCTAAATCTCTACTTAAAGGATACAGTTTAGCAAAATCACAATATATTCTCTATATTCCGGGTGATGGTGAAGCAAAATTGTGTGAATTTTTAAAAAAAATTAATTTTCAATATGATTTAGTAATTTTTCAAAGAAAAAGTATGAATACTAGACCAGTAATGAGAAGAATAATTTCTAAAATTTATAAATATATTTTATATTATATTTTTCCAATTGAGCTTAGTGATTTAAATGGAATAATTTTAATTAAAAAAATAAAAATTAAGGAATTAAAATTGTTTTCTAATTCTTTTTTTATAAGTGCTGAAATAATAATAAAAAGTTTTATTAAAAAATATAAAATTGATACATCAAGAAAATTTAAATTATCAAAGAAAAAAATTTATAAATCTACATCTTTAAGTTTTGTGCAATTATTTTATGTTTTAATAGATTTATTAAAATTAATATCTTTTCGTGTTAAAATAATTTTTTAATATTTCATCTAGAAGATAAATAATCGAAATAATATAAATAGGGGTTAAATGTCTCGTATAAACAAAACCAATTAAAAAAGGAAATAAATAAGATAGAAAAAATATAGTATAAAATATTTCTTTATTTTTAAATTTTTTATTTAATATTTTTATAATTAGAAAGAACATTGTTACAATTAAAATTAAAATATTAAAAATATTTGATATTTGTACTTTACCATAATCTGGATGATCCTTATCTTTTCCATCCTCTCTTATGTTAAAAAATATTACTTGAATTTTTTTAGACAAACCTTTTAAGAATTGAATTTTATTATCCTTTATGTAGTCAATTGTAACTTTTTTAAAATAATTATCTATTTCAAATTCATTATTTAGTTTTTTTGTTTCGTGTTGATGTTCAGCTAGTACATTTGAGTATAGTGAATCTAATGATGAGAGAGGGTATAAATCTAGAAACTGATCGTTATTTGAACTTGAAAGAGTAACTCCTCCAATTGATTCAAGAGATATAGGTGATATAATTTTATCAGTTTTATTGTATACGTATGATGCCCAACAAAAATAGCATATCATAATAGTTAATAGGGGTAGTTTTTTTTTTTCAAAAATCCAAAAGTATAAAATTATTGAATATATAAAAAAACAAAAAGATCCTTTTATAAAAAAAAGACAAACCAATAAAATGGTTATGTAAATTTCTTTATGCTTAATGCTTGAAATAAAAACTAAAAATAAACATGCAATTAAATAATTTAAATAAGCTTCTTCTGGAACTATTAATAAAAAAATTTGAAAATTATAAGGAATTAAAAAAAGAGAAGAGACAAGAATCAAAACATACAGATTTTTTTTTAATGTTAATTTAGAAAAAAATATTACTAAAGAAAATAAAATTGTATTTTTAATAATTAAAATAATTATAAATTTGGTGCTTACATATTGATAAATAAAAAATAAAAAAAAAGGTATAAACGGTAGTCTTCCAGCATAAAAATCAACATTAAAATTAAAAAAATTGGAATAATATTTACCTTTTGAAACTAAATTGATTAAAATGTCACTATAAGAATGAGTTAATGCATTTAACATTAAATTTCCGTTAGAATCTATAAAAGTTGGATATTTTTGTACAAATAATAAATAAAAAATAATATTAAAAATTATAAAAAAAAGGAATATAAGTGGAAAAAATATTTTGTTGTTATCTATAATTCTATTTTTTAAAAAATACATTCTATTTACCTACTAACAATTTTAAAAATTTATATATAAATAAAATAAAAAAACCTTTTAAACTTAATATTTTTATTATTTTTCCATTATCAAATATAGTTTTTGACTCTATCAATCTTTTATATCTTTTGTTGAAAATGACCTCATTATTATATTTTTGATTTAATTTATTAAAATTAATCTTTTTTTTTAAATACAAAAGATTTAATATTTTAAATCTTATTGAACTTTTAGGTGTATAAATTACTACAGAAAAAACATAGATAATATTTAATAGGGTTAAAAAGCAAAAAAAAATTAATACTGGTTGATTTATAAAAGTTAAGCTCATTATAAAATAAAATAAAAAAGAAATAATAGTGGAAGTAATTACACTGGTCATAAAATTATTTCTAAAACTAATTGTTTGCAAGAAATAAGAAAATATCATTAATACAAATGAAAAAAATAATATGCCAAAGCTTGTTAAATAAATATTATCCATTTCTACCATTGGACCTTTGTATTTTTTCTAAATATAAAAAAAATTTTAATAATATATTGCTTTTTTTACTTAAATTTAAAGATTTGTTTTTATACACAAAATATTTTTTTTCTTTCAAATCATTGAACCTTGACTCAAAAAAATTAGTTTTTTTGAAATTTCTATAGAGTCTAGTTTTATTTATATTTTTTTCTTTTTGAATTAATTCTAAAATTTTTAAGCTTGGACTACCTTCAAATGGCATTATCATTGTAAAAAAATATGAAATAAAAATACTAGTATAGAACATAAAATATAAAATAAATTCATATATATCTAATGTATTTAATCCTATTAAGTTTATTGCAAAAAAGAAAAAAACATAAAAAATTAAAGCTTCAATTATAAATTTTTTTTTTTTATAAAGTCTTAATACAATAATATTTACAAAAAACGCACAAATCACCACAAATAAAAGGTATAAAAAATTTGATAACATATTTAAAATAATTTTAGAAATTATATAGATACAAAAAAATGATTTACAGTTATTAAATAGAATATTTTCATTTTAAATAAAACTTCGTTGACAAGTCTACTAATGAAAGCAAAATATATTGGTGAACGTTTTCAATAAGATTATAATTTTTAGAATTAACAGTAAAATTTAAATCACCAATTTTTGATAGAGGATTCTTTCCATAAAAACCTGTTAATGTAGCAACATAATTTTTATTTTTTCTTGCAAATTTAGCTGCGTTAACCATATTTTTTGAAGTTCCGCTAGAAGATATTAGTATTATAACATCACCTTTATCTGCATAAAATAATAATGATTTTTCAACCCATTTTTCATACCCATAATCATTTGAAAAACATGTTAACAAATCACTTTCATTGAAATTTATACATCTAATCCCACCATTTTTTGTCATATCAACACTAAAATGACTAGCAATAGCAGCGCTCCCTCCGTTTCCCGCAATAATTATTTTTTTATTTTTTTTCTCTAATTTTGTTACCTGATGAAATAACTTTATAATTTTTTTTTGTTCCAAAGTATTCATCGATAATAAGCTTTGGAATTCTTTATTATATCCATCTAAAAAATTTAAAAGTTTTTTCATAAGAATTTTTTTTGTAAAGTTAATCTCCAATTTTTTTTATAACACAAATTTTTATCATCAACAAATATATCGTAAGATGGTTTTCCAAAAATTAATTTATTATAATTTACTCCCCATTCCTTTAGTTGTTTTTTTGTTAAATTTGAAGCTAATTTTTTTGCTATTATCTTGTTATCATTACTTCTTCCCATATATCTCGCAGTAAAAATTTTTATAATATGCCCTTTATGATATAATTGATTGATGATTTTAATATTCTTAATTAATGGCAGACTTTTTTTGTAATTGTTATTTTTTGTTACACAAATTACATTATCTAAATCAAAACAAAA
>MDSV01031038.1_pt1 | contig 24730 bp, 18 predicted proteins | sample 810851 | NCBI WGS metagenome assembly MDSV01 (sample SAMN05326640, study PRJNA326480) | marine metagenome | isolation source: seawater | place: Atlantic Ocean: North East | collected 2012
AAAAACTTTTCAAATTTGGGATCCTAAAAACTTTGAAAAATTCAAGATAGTTGCAAGAAAAAAAGCTTATCAAAATAGATCTAACTTAAAATGGGAAACAAAACAGAAGGGAGAATTGGGATGACTATAAATATAGGTGGAGGTGAGTTGAGAGAATTAAAGCCAAGAATATTAGTTTTAGGTGTAGGTGGTGCTGGAGGAAATGCGATTAATGCAATGATAGAAGCTGGCATGGAAGGAGTAGAATTTGTTGCAGTAAACACAGATGCGCAAGATTTAAAAATGAGCAAGGCTCACGCTAAAATTCAAATTGGAATGAATTTAACAAAAGGATTAGGTGCAGGTGCCAAACATGACATTGGTCAAGCTGCGGCAGATGAATCTTTAAATGAGATTACAAGTTATATACAAGGAGCCAATATGGTTTTCATTACATCTGGAATGGGTGGTGGAACCGGTACTGGAGCCTCTCACGTAATTGCAAGAGCTGCAAGAGAATTAAATATTTTGACCGTAGGAGTTACTACATTACCTTTCTCTTATGAAGGCCCAAAAAGAATGAGAAGAGCCATCGAAGGCCTAGAAGAATTTAAAAAACATTTGGACACAGTAATTGTTGTTCCTAATCAAAACCTTTTTAAAATTGCGAGCGAGTCCACTACTTTCGAAGAGTCATTCAATTTATCTAACAATGTCTTAAAACACGGAGTTCAAAGTGTAACAGATTTGATGGTAAGACCAGGAATGATTAATCTAGATTTTGCAGATGTTGAAACTGTAATGAGCGCTATGGGTAAAGCTATGATGGGAACAGGAGAAGCTGAGGGAGAGAATAGAGCTATGGCTGCAACTGAAATGGCTCTCAACAACCCACTAATAGACGAGTACTCTCTTCAGGGTGCAAAAGGTTTATTGATTAATATAACTGGTGGAAATGATTTAACATTGTTTGAAGTAGATCAATCAGTAAATAAAATTAGAGCTGAAGTAGACCCTGAAGCCGAATTAATTTTTGGAGCAATTAAAGATGAAAATATGACAGGTAAAATTAGAGTCTCAATAGTTGCAACTGCGCTTGATGGACATAAAACTGAAAATAAAACAGTATTAAATATGTTTTCTCGAGCTCAGAATAGAAACACTGGGCACTCTGAAAATTTATTTTCTCAAAATTCAAGAATCGAAAGTAATCCACTAAATTCTATTGATGGAGCAACAGCTTTGAAACTTGATGAAAGCTACCAGTTAGAAGAACAAGAATTTAAAGACTCAATTTATAATGTTGAGAATCAAGCAGATAATCAAAATTTCAAACAATCTTTAAGTGAGACAAAGGATGACACAAATAATTTACCCTCAGGGTTATCAATTGAAAGTGCATCTTATATGGAAAATAACAATTTAGCAGAAAATATAAATACAGAGTTATTATCTGAAAGAAGTGATAGAGAAGAGGAATACACTCCAAAATTATTTTCTGAAGAACATAATCATCAAGTAGAAGAAAAAATGAATGATATTAATGATCAGCCAGGTGATACAGAACTATTATTTGATCAGGATATCAACGAAGAAGATGATTTTGAAATTCCTGCATTCTTAAGAAAACAAAAATTTTAATGACCGAATTTTGGACTCATGAACAATCAAATCTCATCACTGGAATTTTCCCATTTTCCAGTAATGCTAAATGAGGTCATAAAAATATCATCGCTATCGACTAATAAAAAATTCATTGATTGTACATTTGGAGGCGGAAGTTACTCAAGAGAAATTCTCAAAAATTCTGATACAAGTGTTCAAGCAATTGATAGAGATATTGAGGCATTAAAGACAGCTAAAGAGTTAGAGAAAAAATTTCCACGAAGATTTAAATTTTATCAAAAAAAATTCAGCCAGTTAGAAAGCATTTCTAAAGAGAACGTTGATGTTGTTATTTTTGACTTGGGTTTATCATCAATTCAATTAGACGATTTAGATAGAGGATTTTCTTTCAAGTCTGAAAAAAAATTAAACATGACAATGGGACTTAATGAAATATCAGCATTAGAGGCAATTAATAGTTTGAGTGAAAAAAATCTTAAATTGATAATCAGAATTCTGGGTGAGGAAAAAGAGGCGGCACAAATAGCTAAAAATATTGTTAACTGCAGAAATATAAAAAAAATAACTAAAACAAATGATCTTGTTAAAATAATTGAAAAAAGTAAAAAAAAAGTTTTTACAAAAAAAATAAATCCTTGTACTAAAACTTTTCAAGCAATAAGAATTTTTGTTAATAAAGAAATCACAGAGCTTATAAATGGAATTATTTATGCAACAAAAAAATTAAGGCCAGGAGGTAAAATCCTAATTATAAGTTTTCACTCTTTAGAAGATAGAATTGTAAAATACTTTTTTTCAAAATTTTCTCAAAATCAATCTAAACCTTCCAGATATTTTCCAGAAAATAAAGATATAAATAAACCATTATTTGAAGAATATAGAAATAAGATTATCAGACCATCTAAAAAAGAGATAGAGCAAAACAATAGATCTCGGTCGGCAAAATTAAGATTTGCAACGAGAAGTAATAATCAGTTTGAATATCCAGAGGATTTAATTAAACAATTTAAGCAATATTTAGATTTGGAAGCAATTAATGTTTAAAATAAAATTTATAATTTCTATTACAATATTTATTACTTTTTTAATTGCAACCTCTGTAATAAAAAATAAAACGCGAATTATAGAAAAACAAATTATAAGTTTGAATAAAGATAAAATCATTAAAGAAAAAAAAATTAATGAGGCCGAACTCGATTTCTATTATTTGACTTCTCCAAAAGAACTAGAAAAAAAATTATACTTAATAGGGTTTAATAATTATAAACCGATAAAATATTTTAATATATATTTTGACATTTCGGAAATAACCAAAATTAATAATAAAATTTCAAATCTAAATTATCTTGATGGTGAAAAAATACAAAAAAAATAAAAATGATAATCAAAGAAGCTTTTACTTTGAAGACTATCTAGAAACAAATAAAAAAAATAAAATCTTAAAGAAATCAAACAATTTTCAAGACAGACTTTATTTATTATTTTTTTTCTTTTTTTCATTAATTTTAATTTTTTCGTTCAAAATTATTCATATTTCATTAAATAAAAAAGATATTTTTTATGTAGAAAAACAATCTTCAAAGTTTTCTTTAACAAGAAGAGATATTGTTGATAGAAACGGTGTTATAATTTCAAGAAACATAAAAACTTTTCATGCAGCAATAGATCCAAAATTAGTTAAAGATAAAAAAAATTTCTTAATTAAATTAAGAGTTAATTTCCCATATTTACCAATAAATGAGATTAAAAAAAAACTTAATGATGATAAATATTTTCGATTAAAGAAAAGGATCAATCAAGAGGAAAGAGACAAGCTTTGGGCACTTGGAGAAAAAGCAATTAAATTTGAACCTTTTGAGGCAAGAATGTATACACACGGCAATTTGTTCAGCCATATAATTGGACAAGTCGATTATGACAATTACGGAGTATCAGGTATTGAAAAATATTTTGATAGGGAATTAAAAAACAAAAAAAAAATAGATGAACCATTAAAATTGACGTTAGATATAAATGTTCAACACATAATCAACAAAGAATTAAGCGACGCAATTAGTACATTTGATGCAACAGGAGGAGGAGCTGTATTAATGGATGTTAATAATGGTGATATATTATCTCTGGTGTCACTTCCAAATTTTGATATCAACGAAAGAACAACAATTAAAGATAAAAAATTTATAAACAAAATCACAAAAGGTGTGTATGAACTTGGTTCAGTTTTTAAAACTTTTACGATCGCATTAGCTTTAGAAAACAAGCTTGTAGATACAAGTACAATAATAGAGAATATACCAAAAAAAATTAGATGCTCGATTCATGAAATTGCTGATATGAAGGAGCATCCCAAAAATTTAACAGTAGAAGAGATTTTAGTAAGATCTTCAAATGTTGGATCAGTTATTTTAGCTAAAAAAATAGGAGAGGAAAAATTTAAAGAATTTATTAAAAATACGAGAATTACAAATAATCCAATAATTGAATTAGAAGAGACAGGTTTACCTCATCAAATTAAATGGAATAAATGTAAGCTAGAAACTATCTCTTATGGACACGGAATTACAACTACTCCACTTCAAGCTACAGCTTTATATGCCGCCATGAGCAATGGCGGAAAATTAATAAAACCAAGCTTGATAAAGGAGAGAAAATTGGAAACGGCAGGTTCAATTATCTCAAAAAACACAAGCAAAAAATTAGCTAAAATTTTAAGAAAAGTTGTTACAAGTAAAGATGGGACAGCAAGTCTTGCTGATAAAAATGGGTATTATGTTGGTGGGAAGACAGGTACGGCTGAAAGTTATGGTGATAAAAAAAATAGAATTAATACATTTATTTCAATTTTCCCAACCCACAGACCTAATTATACTCTATTCGTAATGCTAGAGAATCCACAAATTAATAAAAATTTAATTTATAATTACCGTGGCGTCAAAACTAAAGCTCCTTACAATACATCTGGTTGGAATTCTGTTTATGTTACAGGCAAAATAATAGAAAAAATTGGGCCAATTTTAGCCATAAATAACAAGGAATTTAACAATCTGTATGTTGTTGAAAAATTTAATAAAGAGTAATTCAAAAGATAAAAATAACATTTTTATTTCTGGAATTGCCTCAAATAGTAAAGAAGTAAAAAAAAATTATATATTTTTTGCAATCAAAGGAAATAAGAATAATGGTGAAAAATTTATTCAAGATGCAATAAAAAAAGGCGCATCAGTCATTATTTGTTCACAAGAATGCAAAATTAAAAATAAAAATATAAATATTATCAGGGCAAAAAATGTAAGAAATCTTTTGAGCGAGGTAGCCTCAAAATTTTACAAACTTAAACCCAAAAACATTATTGCAGTCACAGGAACCAATGGAAAAACATCTGTAGCTGACTTATTCTATCAAATATTGAGAATTAACAAAATTCCTGCTGCAACAATTGGCACTCTAGGCATTAAATATAATGACAGGATTATAAAAAGCGACTTAACATCACCTGACACTATTAACCTTCATAAATATTTATATTTTTTAAAAAAGAAAAAAATTAATAATGTTATTATTGAAGCATCAAGTCATGGTTTACATCAAAAAAGGTTACAACACATTAATTTTAAGGGAGCGATCTTTACGAATTTTAGTCAAGACCATCTAGACTATCATAAAAATATGAAATCCTATTTGAACGCAAAGTTAATATTATTTAAAGAAATTTTAAAAAAAAATTCTACTATAATTTCTGATGAAAAAAATAAGGAGTTTTCTATTTTAAAGAGGATATCTAAAAATAAAAATTTTAAATTATTAAATATACAAAAAGAAATTAGAAATATAAAAAATGAAAGCGTTAGATATCCTAACGATTTTAAAATTAAAAATCTAGCCATGGCAATAAAAGCAGTAAAATTATGCGGACTAAAAGAAAAACTTGCTTATAGATCGATAAAAAAAGTAAAAGATGTAGACGGTAGACATGAATTAGTAAAAAAATATTCTAATGGTGTAAAGGTTTTTATAGATTATGCGCATACACCTGACGCTCTTTCAAAAACTTTAAAATCTTTGATAACTTCTCACGGGTATAATGTTTCTTTAGTTTTTGGTTGTGGAGGGGATAGAGATAAAAAAAAAAGACCTATGATGGCAAAGATAGCAAATAATCTTTGTAAAAAGATTTATATTACTGATGATAATCCAAGAAATGAAAATCCAAAAAAAATAAGAAATCAAATTTTAAAATATATTTCAAAAAATAAAGCTTTTGACATTGGAAATAGAGAACTAGCTATTAAAAAAGCAATTAAAAATGCAAAACCATATGAGATAATTTTAGTTGCAGGAAAAGGTCATGAAGAAAAACAAATATATAAAGAAAATATATTAAATATTTCAGATAAAAAAATTATTAAAAAAATTAAAACCAGTAATAAAAAAGATATTGTTAAAAAAAATCAAAATTATTTACTGAATAGAATGATCTTAGAAAAAATATTAAAGAGATCAAAACCAGTAAATTTTCACGGTCTTTCAATTGATTCAAGAACAATAAAAAAAAACAATTTATTTTTAGCGATTAAAGGAAAAATTAACGATGGAAATACATTTGTAAATGAAGCAATTAAAAAAGGCGCCGGATGTGTTGTTGTTTCACAAGCTGATAAAAAAAATAAAAAAATAATTAATTTTCAAGATGCTATCTTTTTTTTAAATCAATTTGCTAAGTTGAAACGTGAAAATAGTTTTGCTAAAATAATATCTATTACAGGAAGTGCCGGCAAAACATCTTTAAAATATTTAATTAAAGATCTTTTACAAAATTTTGGCCAAACTCATTCTTCACCCAAATCGTTTAATAATCATTTTGGAGTTCCTATAAGTTTATCTAACTTGAGTTACGATGATAAATTTGCTGTTTTTGAGGTTGGTATGAGCAAACCAGGAGAAATTAGAAATTTAACTAAATTAATCAGACCAAATATAGGAATAATTACCAATATAGGTGAAGCACACATAGAAAACTTTAAAAATATTACAGGTATAGCAAAAGCTAAATCAGAAATAATAGAAAATATTACAACTGGAGGAACAATAATTTTAAACAGAGATGATAAATTTTTTAATCTTTTTAAAAAAAAGGCAAAAAAATATAAGTTAAATATCTCTACTTTTGGAAAACATAAAGACTCTGACGTTCAACTTAACAAAATTTATACAGAAAGAAATAAGTCTAAAGCTATTATTAAAATAAAAAATCAAATGATATGTTTTGAAATAAGAGATTTAAATATCTATAATGTCCTAGCCTCTTTAGCAGTCTTCAAAGAACTTGAAATTAATTTCTTTAAAATATTATCAAAAATTAAAAATTACAGTTCACCTGAAGGAAGAGGTAAAAAATACACAATTACACGATATAAGAAAAAAATCAGATTTATTGATGAAAGTTATAATGCAAATCCTTTATCAGTAAAAAACGCAATTAAAAAGTTAAGTTTGATAAAGAAGGAAAAATCTAAAAAAATCTTAATACTCGGAGATATGCTAGAACTTGGTTCAAGATCTAAAAAACTCCATGAAGATTTATCTAAAGTTATTAACAATTCTGATATAGACAAAGTATTCATTAAAGGAAAAAAAACACTTTTCACCTATAAACATATAAATAAAGCTAAAAGAGGAAATATTTTACAAAATATTGAAGATATAGATTTTAGTTTAAGTGAAATGATAACGAATAATGACTATTTAATGATTAAAGGATCTAACGCGACTGGATTAAACAAATTTAGTAAAAAAATGATAAAAGGTATTTAATGTTATTTAGTTTATTAACTTCATTAATTGATCAATATTCTTTTTTAAATGTATTTAAATATCTTACGTTTAGAACTGGCTTATCAGTTGTTACCTCACTTATAATCGTATTTATAATTGGAGGACCTTTAATAAAATTATTTTCAGAAAAAATGATTACTGGGCCAATAAGACAAGATGGACCGATCGATCACATAATAAAAAAATCAGGTACGCCAACTATGGGTGGAGTAATTATTATTATTGGAATTTTATCTAGCACTTTTTTATGGGCTGATTTAAACAATATTTATGTCTGGACTTTAATTTTTGTTTGTTTAGCTTTAGGCGCTCTAGGGTTAATAGATGATATATTAAAAATTAAGTTCAGAAACTCGAGAGGCCTCAAATCAAGTTATAAGTTTATTGGCCAAATTATAATTAGCGTTATAACTTTAGTAATTTTAATAAAATATTCTGGTCATGAATTTTTATTTAATCTTTATTTTCCATTTTTTAAAAATCTAATTTGGGATATGGGATTATTTTTTATAATTTTTGGTTTATTTGTTATTATTGGTGCATCTAATGCTGTAAATTTGACAGATGGCTTAGATGGACTAGCAACTGTACCAGTAATGCTAGTAGCGCTATCTTTTACTTTAATTTCATATGTTGTAGGTAACACAATTTTTTCCGATTATCTGCAAATTCAATATATTCCTGATGTGGGAGAATTGTCTATATTTTGTGGTTCCGTTGTTGGCGCTTGTTTAGGTTTTCTTTGGTACAATGCACCTCCTGCAAAAATTTTTATGGGAGATACTGGCTCATTATCTTTGGGAGGCTCACTAGCTGCAATAGCAATTATAGTTAAACATGAAATCGTTTTAGCAATTATTGGCGGTTTATTTGTTTTAGAAACCGTGTCAGTAATTATCCAAGTAACTTCGTATAAGCTAACAGGTAAAAGAATTTTTAAAATGGCGCCTATTCACCATCATTTTGAAAAAAAAGGATGGGCAGAGTCAACAATTGTTATTCGATTTTGGATAATAGCTATAATCTTAGCATTAGTTGGATTAGCAACATTAAAACTAAGATAAAGTATGACCCCAAATACAAGACTGAAAAAAAAATCATTTCTTGTATATGGCCTAGGTAGTTCAGGACAATCTGTAATTAAATTTTTTAAAAAAAATAATTTTAAAAACTTTAAAGTTTGGGATGATAAAGAAAAAAAATTACTTAAAAATTACAGAACAATCAGTTTAAAGAAAACGTTAAAGCAAGTTAATTACATTATTCTTTCTCCAGGAATTAGTTTAATAAAAAATAAAATTTTAAGAAAGTTTAAAAAAAAAATAATTACAGATATTGACTTATTTTTTTTAACAAATAAAAAATTTAAAAGTATAGTAGTCACAGGCACTAATGGAAAATCAACAACTTGTAAATTGCTGGAACATATTTTGAAAAAAAGTAAATTTAAATCTTTGTTAGGGGGCAATATAGGTATGCCAATTTTAGATCTAAAAGGAATAAAAAAAAATACTTATGTGATTATTGAAGCATCATCATTTCAGCTTTCACATTCTAAATTCATTTGTCCTGATTTTGCTTTATTTCTTAATTTGTCCAATGATCATTTAGATTGGCACGGTAACAGAAAAAATTATTTGGAAGCAAAATTAAAAATTTTTCAACACCAAAAAAAAAGTCAATATGCCATTATTAATAAAAAACTTAAAAAAGATTTTTTAAAAAAAAATTTTTTGAGCAAATTGATTATTCCAAATTACGAAGATTATAGAAGATTTAAATATAAAATTAAAAATGATTATTTAACTTCTAATATAAACGATGAAAATATGATTTTTGTTTATTCACTAGTAAAATTATTAAAAGTTAAAAAAAATTTATTTCTCAGCGCAATGAAATCATTTAAAGGCTTATCGCATAGATTCGAAATATTTTTTAAAAAGAAAAATATTACTTTTATTGACGACTCTAAAGCTACCTCATTTACCTCAAGTAAACTTGCTTTATCTAGTCTTAAAAATATTTATTGGATATTAGGGGGACTACCTAAAAGGGGTGATAAATTTAATGTATCAAAATTTAAAAAAAATATTTCTAAATGTTATATTATAGGCAATCACTCAAATTTTTTTAAAAATCAAATTAAAGGTAAATTGCCTTTTTTTATTACAAAAAATTTAAATAACTCTTTAATCAAGATTCTTAAAGATTTAAATAATCAAGATCAAACTAACAAAACAGTTTTATTAAGTCCTGCGGCAGCCTCGTACGATCAATTTAAAAATTTTGAAGTAAGGGGAAAAGAATTCAAAAGATTAAGTAAAATATATGGCAAAAAATTCATTTAAATTTTTTTTTATAAATTATTGGAGAGATATAGATAAAAAAATTTTATTTTGTTTTTTAATTTTATTTTTTCTAGGTTTATTTTTTTCCTTTTCATCCACCTCGTCTTTAGCTGGCGAAAGACTAAATAAAGACTACTATTTTTTTTTCACAAAACATTTATTATTTACTTTTTTAGCCTTGATAATTATGATTTTTATATCAGTTATTAAAACTGAATTAATTGTAAAATTTACTTCATATTTATTTATTTTTTCTTTTGTACTGTTAGCTCTAGTTCCAATAATTGGGGTGGAAGTCAAAGGGGCAAAACGATGGCTCGACCTTTATTTTTTCAGACTGCAGCCAATAGAGATTTTAAAACCATTATTTATTTTGATGACAGTTAAAATTTTAACTCTTGAAAAATTAAAAGAAAGTCAATTGAAATATATTTTGAGTTTTTTTTTATTAAGCTCAATTATAATTTTATTAATTGATCAACCAGATTTAGGGCAATCAATACTAATAATTGGAAGCTGGGTAGCGACAGTTTTTATCTCAGGAGTTAGCTTAATTTACCTGTTAATTTTTTTCGCCCTTTTTATAATATGCTTAAGTTCAATATTATTTTTTTTACCAGAAAAATTTGGATATATAATTAACCGATTAATTACTTTTTTTGATCCAAATCAAGGAGATAAATTTCAATCGTCTTCTGCTTTAGATGCCATAAAACTAGGCGGCCTGACCGGTCAAGGAATGGGTGAAGGAATTCTTAAAGAAAGTGTTCCAGAAGCACATACTGATTATGTGATTGCTGTAATATCTGAAGAGTATGGATCAATAGTTTCTATTATAATCTTAATAATTTTTTTATTCATAACCTTTAGGATTATTAAAAATTGTTTTAATCAAGAAAATCAATTTTTAAAAATTTCTTTAAGTGGTTTAGCAACTTTATTAATTTTTCAAACATTTATTCATGCAGGTGTTAATACAAATCTACTACCAACAACTGGAATGACTTTACCTTTTTTAAGTTATGGAGGTTCTTCTTTAATAGGTAGTTCTATTTTAGCTGGACTAGTTTTAAATTATACTAAAAATAAAGCGTATTTATATGATTAAAAAAAAGATATTAATTGCAACAGGCGGAACTGGAGGGCATGTTTTTCCAGCTTACAGTTTAGCAAGTTATTTAATAAAAAAAAAATATAACATACAATTAACTACAGATAAAAGAGGTTTAAGATTTCTAAAAGATAGTGAGAATTTTAGTTTAATCAATATACCATCTTCACCTTTTATTAAAAAAAATCTTTTAAAATTTTTACTTTCTATACTTACAATCTTATACGCAATACTAAAGTCATTTTTAATTTTAATATTCAATAGACCCACCTTTGTTTTTGGAATGGGAGGTTATTCTTCCTTTCCAGTTTGTATTGCTGCTTTTTTTTTAAAGATAAAATTTGTTGTTTATGAAAACAATTTGATAATAGGAAAAGCTAATAGATACTTAATCCCTTTTGCAGAAAAGATTTTTGTTTCCTATGAAGATCTTGAAGGTGTACCTGAAAAATATAGCAAAAAAGTTTTTAAGATTGGCAACTTAGTTAGAGAAGAAATTATAAATAAAAGGTCTTTAATTGATGAAAAAAATAAATTTAATAAACTTGAGATTTTAGTTTTAGGAGGAAGTCAAGCGGCTAAAGTTTTTGCAGAGGAACTGCCCCCAATTTTTCAAAAAATTAAAAATTCAAAATTACCAATTAAAGTTTATCAACAATGTCAAAAAAACCAAAATTCTGAACTTATTGAATTCTATAAAAGAGCAGGTATAGAACATGAAATTTTTAATTTTACTGATAATATAATTGAATATTATCTTAAAACGAATTTAGTTATAACTCGTTCTGGAGCTTCTGTATTAGGAGAGCTACTAAATATTAAAATACCTTTTATATCAATCCCTTTGCCATCATCAGCTGACAATCATCAATATAAAAATGCTGAGTTTTATTTTAAAAAAGGTTATGGATACTTTTTAGAGGAAAAAGATATAAAAAAAAATTTATATGATTTAATAATTACTATTTTTAAGAACAAATCTTCAATTAAAAATATTTTATCAAATCAAAGACAATATTCTGATGTAGATATTTTTAGAAATCTGAATGAACAAATAGAAAAAATAATAGATGAAAAAAATTAACTTAGGTCAAAAAGAAGTCATTCATTTTGTAGGCATTGGAGGCATAGGTATGAGTGGTCTAGCACAAATAATGAAAAATATGGGTTTTAATATTCAAGGCAGTGATAAGACAAAAAATAAAAATACAATTAGTTGTTCAAAATTTGGAATTAAAATATTTATTGGTCACTCTTCTAACAATGCAAAAAAAGCAACAATTTTAGTAAAATCTTCTGCTATTAAAAATAATAATTCAGAACTTAAGTATGCAAGAAAAAATAAAATTCCAATTTATTCAAGAGCTGAAGTTTTAGCTGATGCAGTCTCACTTAAAAAAAATATTATCATTACCGGATCACATGGAAAAACCACAACGACCTCATTAGTAGCAAAAATTTTGTCAGACCAAAAATTAGATCCAACTATAATTAATGGAGGCGTGATTAACTCTTTTAAAAGTAATGCAAAACTTGGAAAAGGAGATTGGGCAATATTAGAAGCGGATGAATCTGATGGAAGTTTCTTAAAATTGCCAATTAATTACTCGATAGTGACTAATATTGATTATGAGCATCTTGATTATTATAAGAATTATAAAAATTTAGAAAATTCTTTTGTTGATTTTATAAATAAGACACCTCCAACTGGAAAATCAATAATTTGTATTGATAACTTGAATATAAAAAAAATTATAAAAAAAATTAAGAATAAAAATATTTTATTATACGGAGAAAATAAACAAGCAGATTATAAAATAAAAAATATTAGATATAATTACGACAATACTACATTTGATTTAAGCTTTAAAGATAAAGAAAAGAAAAATCGGAATATTCATAATATAAATGTAAAACTACTAGGAAAACATAACGTTCTTAATACGGCCGCAGCTTTTATAGTATGTTTAAATTTAGGGGCAAATATAAGCCTAGCTAAGAGATCGTTAAGAAATTTTTCCGGTGTGCAAAGGAGAATGACAAAAGTTTTTTCTAAGAATAAAAATGATTTTTATGATGATTATGCTCATCATCCAACCGAAATAAAATCAATATTAGAAGGTGTTCATAATGTAAATGGCAAAAGAAAAATTATAAGTATTTTTGAACCTCATAGATATTCAAGAGCTCTATCGTTGAAAAAAGAGTTTTCTAAGTCTTTTCTGAAATCAGACTTAGTAGTTGTTTGTCCTTTATATGCAGCGGGGGAAAGTAAAAATCCGAGATTTAATTTAATTAAATTCGCACACTTAATCGCAAAAAACTCAAAAACTCAAGTAATAATAATAAAAAATCAAAATGAACTGAGCAAGTTTTTAAAAAAAAATTTAATTAGTGATGAAATAATAATTGGTATGGGGGCGGGGGCAATATCCAAATGGATGTATGATCTTAAATATTCGCTATGATTTTTGAAAGCAATTTTATTAAAAGATTTGGAGCAAATTTGAGTCAAAATGTTAAATTATCTAATTATAGCTGGTTTAACTTAGGTGGAAAAGCTGACTATTTTTTTAAAGCAAAAGATAGGACTCATCTCAAAGAATTTCTAAAAGAGGCTAATAAAAAAAAATTAAATATAATAATGCTTGGTGCTGGTTCAAATACTTTATTTAGAGACAATGGTGTTAGAGGAGTTGTAATTAAACTGGGAAAAGAATTTTCTTTTATAAAAAAAATTAATAAAAATGTTATAGAGGTAGGTGCGGCTACACTTGACAGAAAAGTTTCCAATTTTGCTAAAGATAATGACTTAAAAGATTTAGAATTTTTATCATGTATACCTGGATCTATTGGAGGAGCAGTAACAATGAATAGTGGTTGTTATGATAACGATATTTCAAATGTGTTAATTTCAATTAATGTTTTAGATAAAAAAAATACTGTTGAAAAAGAAATAAAAAGAGAGGACATAAAATTTTTTTACAGGGGTAATAATCTATCAGATGATTTTATAATATTATCTGCAAAATTGAAATGTTCATCAGGTAAAAAAAATGAAATTGAAAAAAAACAAAATGAATTTATTAAAAGAAAAAAGCTGTCGCAACCAAATCAAATTAAAACATGCGGAAGCACTTTTAAAAATATTGATAAAAATAAAAAAGCATGGATGTTAATTAAAGAATCAGAATGCGCTAATTATAGAGAGGGCGATGCAGTAATTTCTCAAAAACATTGTAATTTTTTTGTTAATAACGGAAAAGCGAGATCTAAAGATATAGAGACGTTAATCAAAAAAGTGCAAAAAAAGGTTCATGATAAAACTGGAGTAAATCTTGAATTAGAGATTAAAATTATTGGTGAATAAAAGAAAATTTAAAAGAGTTTTAGTTGTTTTAGGAGGCACATCTGGGGAAAGAAAAGTTAGCCTAGATAGCGGCAAGGCTTGTATCAAAGCTTTGAAAAAAAAAGGTTACAGAGTCTCTTCATTTGACCCCAAAACAAAAAATTTTAATTTAATAAATAAGAACAATACAGATGTTATTTTTAATGCTTTACATGGAAGAGACGGGGAAGACGGAGTTGCTCAAAGTTATTTTGAATATTTAAAAATTCCATACACACACTCAGGTGTTATCTCATCCTTCAATGCAATGAATAAAATTATTTCAAAAGAAATATTTAAAAAAAATAATATTAAAACTCCTAAATTTCTAGCTATCAAAAAAGATGAATATAATAAAAGAATTGTTACAGAAGCAATAAATTCAAAGAAAATAAAATTTCCAATAGTATTAAAACCAATTAATGAGGGGTCAAGTTTAGGTGTTAAGATTTGTGAAAATAAGAAAAAACTTTTTAAAATGATAAATTTTTTACTAAAAAAATATTCAGAAATAATTTTAGAGGAGTACATCGGAGGACAAGAAATTCAAGTTGCTGTAATTAATGGTGATTATATTGGAGCGATTGAACTTATTCCAAAAAGATTGTTTTATGATTACAAAGCAAAATATACAAAAAAAGCTAAAACAGAGCACATCATGCCTGCTAAATTGACTAAAAAAAAATATGCAGAGGTTCTAAAAATTGCAACAAAAGCTCACAATGCATTGCAGTGCAGAGGTGTTACAAGATCAGATTTTAAATTTTATAATGATAAATTTTATTTATTAGAAATTAATACACAACCAGGTATGACAAGTTTATCTTTAGTACCTGAAATAGCAAATTATAAAGGTTTAAATTTTGAGAATTTAGTTGAGAAAATCTTATTAGATGCAAGTATTAATAGATGAAAAAAAGAGCTGTAATTGCTGCTGTATTGCTAATATTATTTTCAACAATTATTCCTCAAATAAAAATACAATTAATAAAATTTAACGTAAAAAAAATAAGTATTGAAAACAATTTCTTAATCAAAGAAAAAGATCTAAATGAGTCTTTAGCACCTATTTTAAATAAAAATCTTCTATTATTAAAAAACAAGGAAATAGAACAAATATTAAAAAATAATAGTTTAATAAAAAGTTTTAAAGTTAAAAAAAAATATCCAGATACATTAAAAATAAAGATAATTGAAAAAAAACCAATTGCAATTTTATTTGATAAAAAGAAAAAATTTTATTTGAGCGAAAAGATTGATTTAATTGAATTTGAAAATTTACCTAATTTTGAAGACCTGCCTTACGTATTTGGAAATCAACATCAATTTAATATTTTTTACAATAATTTAATTGATATAAACTTTCCATTCTATCTCATAAAAAAATATACTTTTTATGAGACTAATAGATGGGATTTAGAAACAATAAATGGAAAAGTAATAAAACTTCCATCTAGGAATTACATTCAGAGTATAGAGAGCTATTTAAATATTAAAAACAAAAATGAGTTTAGAAAATATAAAGTTTTTGATTACAGAATAACAAATCAACTTATTTTAAAGTAAAATATGAAAAACTCTAAACTTAATCTTTTTTTGGAAATCAATACATTTAATTACATTTTTTTTGTTGGAAAAAGTGATGAAAATAATGATTTAGAAATTATTTTCAAATTAGAATTACCGTTAATAGGTATTGAAAACAATAAAATTTCCGACTCAGAAAAAATTTTAAATTTAATTAAGGAAAACCTTTTTTTAATAGAGCAAAAATTTAATCACACTTTCAAAGAAATAGTTATTATATTAGAAAACTTGAATCCAACTTTTGTCAATTTGTCGGGTTTTAAAAAATTGAATGGTTCACAAATTTTGAGGGAAAATATAACTTACATTTTAAGTACACTTAAATCACGTATAGAGGAAATTGAGTCAAACAAAAAAATACTTCATATTTTTAACTCAAAATTTTCTTTAGATAATAATAACATCGAAAATTTACCTATAGGGTTATTCGGAGATTTTTATTCTCATGAACTTTCTTTTTCATTAATCAATAAAAATGACTACAAAAATTTAAAAAATATATTGAATAAATGTAACCTTAAAATTGAAAGAATTTTAATTAAAAGTTTTGTTCAAGGAGTTAATATTTGTGAGAGAAAAGATAAAGATACTTTTTTCTCAGTTGAGATAAATGAAAAAAAATCTAAAATTTTATTATTTGAAAAAAGCTCTTTTAAATCCGAACAATATTTTGATTTTGGAACAGACATTATTTTAAAAGATATTTCAAAAATAACGTCTTTAAAAATAGAAACAGTAAAATCGATATTAAAAGATATTGATTTGAAGAAAGCAATTTCTGAGGATGAGTTGGTTGCTTCGAAGTTTTTTGAAAAAGATAATTATAGAAAAATTAAAAAGAAACTAATTTATGATATTGCTTTTGCTAGAATTAAAGAAATATGTGAAATTATTATCTTCCAAAATATTAATTTCATATACGCTAACAAAATACCAATAAATATATATTTAAACAAAACAAACACTTTAAAAAACCTTAAATGCCTTGAAGAAATTTTCGACTTAGTTCTATCAACGAACGATACGCACAACGTGATTTCTCTTGATCAAATACCGTCTGAAAAAGTGTTAATATCAGCTTACAAACTTGTTCATTTTGGTTGGAAAAAAGAGGCAATACCCTTCTCTAAGACAAAAAAATCAATAATTGCAAGGTTTTTTGATATGATTTTTGGGTAAACTGTTTTTTTTGGAAACATTAGTTGTTTTAGTTATTAAATCACATTCGCTTATAACATTTGTGATGTTAGAGATTTACCAAAAAACCTTAAGTAATAATGTTAGTCTTCAAGGCGTAGGCTTACACTCTGGGCAAAAGTCTACTATTAATATACTTCCAGCTGCCGAAGATCACGGTATTGTATTTAAAAGAATTGATTTAAAAAAAAATAATTTAATTAAAGCTGACTACTCTAATGTATCTTCAGCAAAATTATGCACGACCTTGGAAAATAATTCTGGAGTTAAAGTTTCAACCGTAGAACATTTACTCGCAGCTTTATACATATATGGAATTGACAACGCTTTAGTTGAAATTGATAATGAAGAGGTGCCAATAATGGATGGTTCTTCAAAAGATTTTCTCACAATGTTTAAAAAAATTGATCTTATAGACCAAGATAAAAAAAGAAAATACTTAAAAATTACTAACAGAATTGAATTAGTTAAAGGAGAAAAAAAAATTGCAATAGAACCAAATAATTTATCACTAAAAATAAATTTTCAGCTTAATTATGAAAATAAATTAATTGGAAAACAAAAAAATGTAATTGACTTTCAAAAAGATAATTTAAAAGATGTTTATAGTTCTAGAACATTCTGTCTTTACGAAGATATTGAAAAAATTAAAAAAATTGGTTTAGCAAAAGGCGGATCTTTAAACAATGCTGTTGTAGTTAATCATGATAAGGTCATGAATGAAGACGGGTTAAGAAATCAAAAAGAATTTGTAAATCATAAAATATTAGATTTAGCTGGAGATTTCTTATTATCAGGTTACAGAGTCATCGGAAAAATTACTTGTTATCAAGGTGGTCACGAGTTAACAAATTTATTTTTAAGAAAAATTTTCAATACTTCGGGAAATTTTAGTATTGTCGAGTCAAATAATTTCAGAGTTTCCAAAAAATTCCATTCTAAAGAATTAGAAAAAATAGCTGTAAACGCTTAAAATCAAATTCTTAATCTAAATTTATCTTATAAATTTAATATTAATCTGTTATTAATAAGTGCTTATGATAATAAGATATTCAGTAATATTATTGTTAGCCGTTTATATTTCAGCTTGCTCTAAAAAAGAAAATTTTAGTTACGAACCAACACAAAACTTAGATCCTTATGTTCTATACAAAGAGGGCTTAGATGCATTTAACGAAAATGATTATTTTTATGCGAGTAAAAAATTTTCTGAGGCAGAATTAAATTTTAAAAATATTGATCTTGCAGCAAAGTCTTCAATTATGTCCAGCTACGCTTTATATGGAATCAATTTTTATGATCAAGCTCTAGATAATTTAAAACGATTTCTAAAGATTTATCCTGCTGACAAAAATGTCATCTATGCTCACTATCTTGAAAGTTTAATTTATTATGAACAAATTGCCGACGAAAAAAAGGATGTCCAGCCATTATTAGATGCATCAAAAAAAATTGATTTTTTCATAAAGAAGTATCCCAAGTCTGATTACACAATTGATTTAATGTTTAAAAAAGATCTAATTGAAAATCAACTTGCTGCAAAAGAGCTTTATGTAGCAAAATATTATATATCTACAAAGAAATGGGTACCCGCAATAAATAGACTTAAAGTTATAATGAATGAATATGATAAAACTATATTTATAGAGGAAGCTTTACATCGCCTTGTAGAAATTCATTATTATTTGGGTCTTGAAAACGAAGCCAAAAAATATGCTAAAATTTTAGGATATAATTACAATTCAAGCGAATGGTTTGAAAAATCTTATAAAATTTTTAATAAAGATTACAATTCAAGTATTAAGAATTCTGTTAAAAAACAGGAAAAATCTGAAAAAAGCGTTATTAAAAAGATTTTAGGAATTATAAAATAACCTTGATGAACAATAAAAAGGTAATCATAAATGAATATAAAAAAAAAGTTGATGAAATTAAAAAACATAACAAGTTTTATTTTGAGCAAGATAATCCAAAGATTTCTGATGCCAAATATGATTCTTTAAAAAAAGAAATTATAGATTTAGAAAAAAAGTTCTCTTATTTACAAAATTCTTCTGCAATTGGCTTGTTAGTAGGCTCTAAACCTTCTAACAAATTTAAAAAAGTTAATCATTTACGGCCAATGCTTTCTTTGTCGAACGTATTTAATAAAGAAGGCATGGAAGATTATTTGAAAAAAATTTATAATTTCTTAAATTATAAAGAAAAGACAATCGAGCTTTTTTCTGAGCCAAAAATTGATGGAATATCTGCATCTTTAATTTATGAGAATGGAATTTTAACTAAAGGCTTATCAAGAGGAGATGGAATAGTTGGAGAAGATATTTTAGAAAATTTAAAAACAATTAATAGCATTCCCAAAAAGATTATTTCAAAAGAAATTCCAAAAATTTTTGAAGTTAGATGCGAAATATACATTAGTAAAAAAGACTTTGAGAAGTTAAAGGATAAATTTGCTAATCCAAGAAATGCCGCAGGAGGTTCACTAAGACAAAAGAGTCCTAAGGAAACTTCAAAAATACCGTTAAAATACTTTGCTTATGGTTTTGGAAAAATTGAGCCTATGATTTTCAATAAGCAATCTGAGTTTTTAAAACAAATTAACATTTTAGGTTTTTCAACCAATCCTTTATCTAAAATAGTTTCAGGAATAGAAGAAATTGAGAAACAACACTTTTTAATAGATCAACAAAGATCATCATTAAACTATGATATAGATGGAGTTGTTTATAAGGTAAATGATTTAAGTTTACAAAAAAGATTGGGAAATACTTCTAACTCGCCGCGGTGGGCAACAGCGTATAAATTTTCCGCAGAGAAAGCGGTGACAAAAATAAATGATATAATAATTCAAGTAGGAAGGACAGGTGCCATCACGCCTGTTGCAAAAGTTGAACCAGTAAATGTTGGAGGCGTGGTTGTTTCTAATGCGACTTTACATAATGAGGATGAAATTGAACGTAAAGATATTAGAATTGGAGACACTATTCAAATTCAAAGAGCTGGAGATGTTATTCCACAAGTTGTTTCAGTTGATAAATCAAAAAGAAATAAAAATTTTAAAAAATTTATTTTTCCTAATAAATGTTTATGTGGTTCTGAAACTTTTAAAGAATTAAGTAAAAGTACAAAAAAACTTGATGCTGTTAGAAGGTGTAACAAAGGATATAATTGTGATTTTATTGCAAAGGAAAAACTAAAACATATTGTTTCAAAAGAAGCGTTTAATATTGATGGTTTAGGAAAAAAAGTAATCGAACAATTTTGGGATTTAAATTTGATAAAAGAGCCATCAGATATTTTTGAACTAAACTACAGTAAGATTAAAAAATTAGAAGGCTGGGGCGAACAGTCCATAAACAATTTGAAAAAAGCAATTGAAAAATCTCAATTAATTTCTTTAGATAAATTTATCTATTCAATTGGCATTAGGCACATTGGCCAGGAAAATGCAAAAATTTTAGCAGGCTTTTTCAACTCAATAAAAAAATTTACAAAATTATTTGAGATTAAAAATAGAAATTTGCTTTTAGTTAATTTAGTTGAATTGGACGGAATAGGAGAAACCCAAATTAAGTCTATTGACAATTTTTTTTCTAATGAAACTAATACTAGAATTATTAAAGAATTAATAAATAAACTTAATATCAGGAACTATATTTCAAAAAATAAAGACGGAAAATTTTCTAATAAAAAATTGATGTTTACTGGTGGTTTCAAAAATATGAGCAGATCAGAAGCAAAAGCAATCACAGAGAATAATGGAGGAAAAGTATTAGGATCTATTTCTAAAAAATTAGATTTTTTAGTGGTAGGTGACTCCAAACCTACTAAGAGAAAAATTGAACAAGCAAAACAACTTAAAATTACTATTATTTCAGAAAAGGATTGGAATAAAATTTTAAATAGCTGAACAGGCTTTTTTAAGTTCTATGGCCTCAATTTTATTCATAGATTTTCTTAGGTTTTTGAAAACAGTTTTATGATAATTATTAATCCATTCTTTTTCTTTTTCTTTTAAGTTTTTTTTTATAATTAAACTCTTATCAATTGGTGCCATTGTCAAATTTTCAAAAGTCATTTCTTTTTTATTCTCTTTAACATAAATAAGATTTTCTATTCTAATACCAAATTTATTTTTTTCATAATAACCTGGTTCATTTGATATGATAATGCCTTTCTGGAAGTTAGTTTTATTTGCTGCTGAAATTGAATGAGGCCCTTCATGTACATTTAAATAATATCCCACTCCATGTCCCGTTCCATGAGCATAATTTAATCCAATTTGTTTAAGATATTTTCTTGCCCAAAAATCAATCTCTGATCCAAAGGTATTTTTCTTAAGTTTATAATTAGCCACAGCGATATGACCCTTAAGAACTCTTGTAAAAATATCTTTAATTCTATTATTTGAATTTTCTAAAGAAATAGTACGAGTAACATCAGTTGTTCCGAACTCATACTGTCCGCCAGAGTCAACTAGATAAATATCTCCTTTTTTTAATTTTCTATTAGTCTCTTTCGTTGCTTTATAATGAATAATTGCTCCGTTAGGTCCTGTGCCTGAAATTGTTGGAAAACTTGAAAATTTGAATTTTCTATTTTTTTTCCTAAAACTTAATAATTTTTTTGATGCACTAATTTCTGTAATTTTTTTTGTATAAAAATTCTTTTTAAGCCAAAATAGAAACTTTGTTAAAGCGACTCCATCATAAATATGTGCTTTTTTTACATTTTCTATTTCTCGTTTTCCTTTTACTGCTTTTAAAATATAGATAGGGTCTTGAAAATTAAGTATTTTATTATTTTCAAGTATAATATTTTCAAGAAAATAAGAGCAAGAATTTTTATCAACTATAAATTTTTTATTTTTAATTTCGTTAAGTTTTTTGGCACAAGTTTTAAAATCTAAAAATTCGATTTTTTTGTAGTATTTTTTTAAATTTGAAGATATTTTTTTTAAGTCACAAAAAAACTTAATATTTTTATTTTTATCAATTAAAGCATGGCTGTGTGGTATTGGAGTATATTTTGCATCACGACCTCTTATATTTAATAACCACGCATTATTCTCACTTGCAGTAATAAATATATAGTCAGATTTTTTTTTTTTTAAATAATCAGTAACTTTTTTAATTTTAAATTGATATTTATTGTCTACAGAACTATTAGGCAACATGAAAAATTTATTTCTATTATTTTTAAATTTTCTTACCCAAATTTCATCAATCAAATTATTATTAATTATTTTATAATTACACTTATTATTTCCAAAAAAAATAGATAAAGATTTTTTAGTAATTATTTTAGGGTCAAAACCAATAGACAATTTTTTTTCTTTAAGAATATCTCCAGGTAGTTTGTTTGGAACTGTAATAACCTTAAAATATTTACCGCTTTGGTTTTTTGCTTGTAAAGTATATCTTCCATCGACAAATAAATAATTTTTTTTCTTTAGTATTAAAGCTAAGCCAAAAGACCCAGAAAAATTTGAGATAAATCTAAGCCTGTCATTAAAATCATTAATATATTCACTAAAAAATTCATCATTTTTTGGAATAATATATCCATCTATCTTTTCTCTCTTAAAAATTTTTATTAATTTCTCTATTTTTTCCATTTAAGCATTTTATTTTTTTTATATCGGTCCCATCCAGGACTTCTATATTCATCATCAAATTCAATAGAATTGTCTTGATTGAATTCAAAGTCATCATTCTCATTTAATCCTATTTCATTTTTTTCTACACTCTCATCCGGTATTTCGTTTATAAATCTTGAAGGTAAAGCATCCATCCAATCTCCGTGATAGGCTCTTTTCATAGCAAATGATAAATAAGCCTCTTTTTTTGCTCTTGTAATACCTACATATGCCAATCTTCTTTCTTCCTCTAAAGCAAAATCACCTTTCTCCTCTAGTGATTTTTGATGAGGAAATAAACCTTCTTCCCACCCAGGTAAAAACACAACATCAAATTCTAAACCTTTAGCAGCATGCATTGTCATTAAATTTATTTTTGCTCCTTCCCATTCTTGATCAATTGACGTAGCCAAGGATACATGTTCTAAAAAACTCTGCAAATTGTCATAATCCTGCATGGCTCTAAGCAGCTCTTTTAAATTTTCTAGTCTATTTTCATTTTCTAAATCTTTTTTATTTTTTAACATAGAGGAGTAACCCGACTCATCTAATATCAGCTTTAATAAATCAAAATGTTTAATTTTTAATGAGTCATTTCGCCATTTATGAATCATGTTTATTAATTGGCTTAGTGAATTTTTTATTTTAGGTTTGAAATGTTTTTTTTCTATCAACTTTATAATTGAGTCTTCAAGACACAGTTTGTTAGTTTTGCCAAAAGTAAAGATTTGATTTAAAGTGCTTTCACCAACCCCCCTTTTGGGCACACCGATTACTCTTTCTAAAGCTAAGTCATCAAATTTTTGATTGATAATTCTTAAGTAAGATACAGCATCTTTGATTTCTGCTCTTTCATAGAATTTAATTCCTCCTAAGACACGATAACCAATTCCAACCTGTAGAAATCTTTCTTCAAACTCTCTTGTCTGATAAATTGCTCTAACTAGTATCGAAACATCATTTAAAGAGTATTTTTTTTTTATTTTTTTTTCAATTATATCACTTATGCCTTGTGCCTCGTCTTTTCCAGATCTATAACAATTTAGTTTTACCAATTCTCCTTGATTAGCTGAAGACCATAATTTTTTACCCACCCTACTTAAATTATTTGAAATTAAACTCGAAGCAGTTTCCAAAATATTTTTTGTTGATCGATAATTTTGTTCAAGTTTAAATACTTTGCAATTTTTATATATTTGATCAAAAGTAAGAAAATTTTTTATTTCAGCTCCTCTCCAGCTATAAATTGATTGGTCGTCATCACCGACGCAACAAATATTCTCTTTTTCATTTACAAGTAATTTCAACCATTTGTTTTGAATGAAGTTGGTATCTTGAAATTCATCTACCAAAATGTATCTGAAATTTTTTTGATAAATTTCTCTTATATCTCTGTGTTCCTCAAAAAGCTTCACACAAAATAAAATTAAATCTCCAAAGTCAAATGCATTAAGATCTTTAGTTTTATTTTGATAGATATCATAAACTTTTAAAATGGATTTTAAAATTGATCCTGTCTTTTCTAATTTTACATTTTTTGGAAGAAGGCCTTTATTTTTCCACTGATCAATATGATACATAATTAATTGAGGAGAAAATTTTTTAGCATCTAAATCTTCACCTTTAACTATATTTCTTATTAATTTTTTTTGATCATCAGTGTCTAAAATTGTAAAATTACTTTTATAACCTAGTGCTTCAGCGTGTCTTCTCAAAAATTTAACACTTATTGAATGAAAAGTGCCTAACCATGGCACCGCATTAGCGCTCCCTTTAACATATTGCATAACTCTATTTTGCATTTCTTTTGCTGCTTTATTTGTGAAAGTCACGCATAGTATTTGATTTGCCCAAGCCTTTTTTTGTTTTATAATATGAATTAGTCTAGTAGTTAAAACTCTTGTTTTTCCCGAACCAGCTCCAGCAACAATTAAATTTGGACCCTCAGTGCTCAGTACCGCTTCTTTTTGTTCTTTGTTAAGGTTTTCAATTAAATTATCTATGTTATTCATAAGAGAGAA
>MDSV01149027.1_pt1 | contig 24713 bp, 31 predicted proteins | sample 810851 | NCBI WGS metagenome assembly MDSV01 (sample SAMN05326640, study PRJNA326480) | marine metagenome | isolation source: seawater | place: Atlantic Ocean: North East | collected 2012
GACTATCACCTGTCAAAGACTGCAGGAGCTTTTGCTTAATATCCTGCATAGACTGAAGCGAGTCATTACTGGCTTCTTGACAGGCTTGTCTTTGTTTGATTAGCAAACTTAAGACAGCTAACTTTAGGTTTTAAACCTAAAATAAACCGAGGTGAAAGTGAAACGTTCTGAAAAAAAAGAATTTGTTCAAAAATTAAAAGAGGAAATTAATACTGCTTCCTCTTTAATTGTGACTCATTACTCAGGACTTACTGTTGATGAATCAGATCAACTAAGATCAGAGATGAGAGCTAATGGAGCAAAATTCAAAGTGACAAAGAACAGACTTACAAAACTCGCTTTAGAACAAACTCAATTTAAAGACTTAGCTGAATTATTTACAGGACCCACTGCAATAGCTTATTCAGATGATCCAGTAGCTCCAGCAAAAGTTGCCGTTAGTTTTGAAAAAAAACTTGAAAAATTCAACATTATAGGTGGAGGTTATGATGGGGAGAGAATTGATTCTGAAAAAATTAATTTTCTTGCTACACTTCCATCAATGGATGAACTTAGGGGCAAAATTGTTGGCTTAATATCAGCTCCTGCTCAGAAAATTGCTTCTATTATGAAGGAACCTGGCAGTCAGGTGGTTAGATTGGTTAGTACTAAAAGTGAAAATTAATAAAGTCCAATTAGGTTTAGAAGGAGAAAAAAATGGCTGATTTAAATAAAATTGTTGATGAATTATCATCACTAACTGTTCTAGAAGCTGCTGAACTTAGTAAGCTTTTAGAGGAAAAATGGGGTGTATCTGCTGCTGCCCCAGTTGCCGTTGCTGCTGCACCAGGTGCTTCTGGTGGAGAATCTGCAGGTGAAGAAAAAACAGAGTTTGATATTGTGCTTGCTGAAGCTGGATCAAATAAAATAGCTGTAATTAAAGAGGTTAGAACCATTACTGCTTTAGGATTAAAAGAAGCAAAAGATCTTGTTGAAGGTGCGCCTAAGCCACTTAAACAAGGTGTTGCTAAGGCAGAAGCTGAAGAGATGAAAAAATCTCTTGAAGCTGCTGGAGCTAAAGTAGAACTAAAATAATTTTTTTAGACCTCCATTTTTGGAGGTCTAACTTAACTTTTAAAAAAAAGGTAAACTTATGAGTTTAGATTATATAAATCCAAAAAAAATCAGAAAATCTTTCGGTAAAATACCCCTTGTAACCTCTCTGCCAAATTTGGTTGAGGTTCAAAAAAGATCATTTGATAATTTTTTGCAACTCAAAGTTTTACCTGAAAATAAAAATGACACTGGTCTTCATGCAATTTTTAAATCAGTATTTCCTATTAATGATTATACAGAAAGAGCAACAGTTGACTACGTTAGCTTTGATCTAGGAATACCTAAATATGATGTAGAGGAATGTTCACAAAGAAGTATGACTTATGGCGCTCCTTTACTTGTTAACTTTAGACTCATTATTTGGGATATTGATGAGATAGCTGGAACTAAGTCTGTACGAGATATTAAAGAGCAAGAAGTGTATATGGGAGATATTCCTTTGATGACTAACAATGCTACCTTTGTTGTTAATGGAACGGAAAGAGTGGTAGTAAGTCAAATGCATAGATCGCCTGGAGTATTCTTTGATCATGATTTTGGTAAAACTCATACGAGTGGTAAACATCTTTTTAATGCTAGAATAATTCCATATAGAGGATCATGGCTTGACTTTGAACATGATGCAAAAAATAATATTCATGCAAGAATTGACAGAAAAAGAAAATTCCCTGTAACTACACTTTTAAAATGTTTACTCAGTAATTCATCTGAAAAGTATATAGATGAGTGTGAAAAGAATAAGATTGACCCTGACTCAAAGAAAGTATTAGGAATGACAGGAGAAGAGATTCTAGGATTATTTTATGACAATACTTCATATAAAAAAAATAATTTTGGATGGGGGTTTAAAGAAAATTTATCATTTTATAAGTCCAAAATTTTGTCTAATGATCTATTAGACTCGTCAACTGGTAAAGTTTTAATTAGTAAAGGTACTAAAGTTAATCAAAAAAATATTAATGATATAAATAAAAAAAATATCACTAACTTATCAATCGAAGAAATTTCTCTAATAGGGCTTTTCATAGCTTCAGACATAATTGATGAAAAAACAGGTAAGATATTTTATGAAGCTGGCTACGAAATTGATGAAGAGTTTATTGAATTTTTAAATTCCCATAAAATTAACAAATTAGATATCTTGAAGGTAGACAATATTAACATTGGTTCATATCTTAGAAATACTTTGCAGTTAGATAAGGCGAGATCAAGAGAAGAGGCACTTTTTGAAGTTTTTAAAATTTTAAGACCTGGGGAACCTCCTACAATTGAAACAGCAGAATTACTTTTCAATAACTTATTTTTTAATTCAGACAGATATGACCTATCTTCAGTGGGTAGGCTTAAAATTAATTCTAAGTTCAAAAAAGAGACCTCAATTAATCAAAAAATATTAGATAAGTCTGATATTATTGATGTTGTAAAACACATGCATAATCTAATAGATGGCAAAGGTGAAATTGATGATATTGATCATTTGGCAAATAGAAGAGTTAGATCAGTAGGTGAATTGCTTGAAAACCAATATAGAGTTGGGCTTTTAAAAATGGATAGGGCAATAAAAGAAAGATTAAGTTCTCTAGAGATTGATAATGTAATGCCTCAAGACGTAATTAATGCAAAACCTGTTGCTGCTTCAATTAAAGAATTCTTTGGTACAAGTCAGTTAAGTCAATTTATGGATCAAACTAATCCTCTTAGTGAAATCACTCATAAAAGAAGAGTATCAGCATTAGGTCCTGGTGGCTTGAATAGAGAAAGAGCTGGATTTGAAGTAAGAGATGTCCACCAGACTCACTATGGAAGAATTTGCCCTATCGAAACACCTGAGGGGGCAAACATAGGACTAATTAATAGTTTAGCTTCATATTCAAGAATAAATCAATATGGTTTTATTGAAACACCTTATAGAGTTGTAAAAAATGGGAAAGTTTCAAAAGATGTTATTTACTTAAGTGCAATAAATGAAGAGGATTTTGTAATTGCTCAGGCAAATTCTGAAGTTGATTCAAAAGGTAAATTTATAAATGAAGTAATAAGTTGTCGAAAAAATGGTGAGTTTATTAATACTGACATTGATTCAATAGACTTAATGGATGTATCACCTCAACAATTAGTATCCGTAGCATCATCTTTAATCCCTTTTTTAGAAAACGATGATGCCAACAGAGCTCTAATGGGGTCTAATATGATGAGACAGGCAGTTCCACTTATTAAACCTAAAGCTCCACTAGTTGGAACAGGTATGGAATTTACTGTAGCTAAAGACAGTGGTTCTACTGTTGTTGCGAGAAGGGAGGGTATTGTTGATCAGTTGGATGCGAATAGAATTGTTATCAGAGTTACAGATAAAAAAGATAATTCTTTAAATAAAATTGACATCTATAATTTACAAAAATTTGAAAGATCAAATCAAAATACTTGTATAAACCAAAGACCTTTAGTTAATGTTGGTGATAAAATTACTAAAAATCAAGTTATAGCTGATGGTCCAGCAACTGAGTTGGGAGAATTAGCCCTTGGGAGAAATGTTCTTGTGGCATTCATGCCATGGAATGGATATAATTTCGAAGACTCTATATTAATTTCTGAAAAAGTAGTTCAAGATGATGTTTTTACATCAATTCATGTTGAGGAATTTGAAGTTATGGCACGTGATACAAAACTTGGACCTGAGGATGTAACTAGAGATATTCCTAATGCAAGTGAGGAAATGTTGTTGAATCTTGATGAAACTGGAATTGTTTATGTTGGAGCTGAGGTAGCCTCTGGTGATATTCTTGTTGGAAAAGTTACTCCAAAGGGTGAGTCACCTATGACCCCAGAAGAAAAGTTATTGAGAGCTATATTTGGTGAGAAAGCAGCAGATGTAAAAGATACCAGCCTTAGAGTTCCTCCAGGCGTTAAAGGTACAGTTGTAGAAATAAGAGTATTTTCAAGAAGGGGTATAGAAAAAGATGAAAGAGCTATTAGTATTGAAAATTCTCAAATAGAATTAGTTTCTAAAGATAAAGATGACGAGTTAAATATATTGAAAAAAAGTTTTGGCAATCATCTAAAGGAACTTTTAGTCGGTAAAAAATTTATTTCAGGTTATGACTCTTTCGAGAAAAACTCAAAGTTAAACTTTGATGAGCTTGATAAATTAAATGTTAATGATTTAATAAAAATTAATATTGAGGATGCAAAAACCACTACACAGATTGAAAATCTATCTAAAAATTATGAAAATCAATTAGGTAACATTAATCAGAAATTTGAAAATAAAATAGATAAGATACAAAGTGGAGATGAGCTTTTGCCTGGTGTATTAAAGTTAATCAAAGTTTTCATAGCAGTCAAAAGGAAACTTCAACCAGGTGATAAAATGGCTGGTAGGCATGGAAATAAAGGAGTTATATCTAAAATTTGCCCTGTGGAAGATATGCCTTATTTAGAAGATGGAAGACCTGTAGATATAGTTTTAAACCCTTTAGGTGTTCCAAGTCGTATGAATATTGGTCAAATACTAGAAACACATTTAGGTTGGGCTTCCGCTTCTCTAGGTACTCAAGTTAATAAAATGATTTCACAGCTTAAAATTGACGGTCAAACTAATGACCTCAAAGATAAGCTTTTAGAGATATATGATATTGATGATCACAAAGAAAAAATCAAAAATATGAATGATGATGAGATTTTGGAACTTGCAGAAAACCTTAAAGATGGAATACCATTTGCCACCCCAGTATTTGATGGAGCTAAAGAAAAAGATATATCTGCTTTACTAGAAAAATCTGGTGTTTCAAAAACTGGTCAAGAGATTTTATATGACGGTGTTACTGGTGAAAAATTTGAAAGACCAGTAACTGTTGGATACGTATATATGCTCAAATTGCATCACTTAGTTGATGAAAAGATACATGCAAGATCTATTGGACCTTACAGTTTAGTTACCCAGCAACCATTAGGTGGTAAAGCTCAATTTGGAGGTCAGAGATTTGGAGAAATGGAAGTCTGGGCTCTCGAAGCATATGGTGCGGCATACACCTTGCAGGAAATTTTAACTATTAAGTCTGATGATGTCGCTGGAAGAACTAAAGTTTATGAGTCAATTGTTAAAGGTGATAACAACTTTGAATCAGGAACGCCAGAGTCATTTAATGTAATGGTTAAAGAGCTTAGATCATTAGGCTTAAACTTAGACTTTAGAGAAAATGTTGAAAATTCAAATAAAATAGAAAGAATGGTGAGTGAAAATGAATAAAGAACTAGTAAATATTTTTAATCAAAATCAAGGAATACAAACTTTTAATAGTTTAAAGATATCAATTGCTAGTCCTGAAGATGTAAGATCTTGGTCTTTTGGTGAAATAAAAAAACCTGAAACTATTAATTATAGAACTTTTAAACCAGAAAAAGATGGTTTGTTTTGTTCAAGAATATTTGGCCCTGTAAAAGATTATGAGTGTCTATGTGGTAAATATAAAAGAATGAAATTTAGAGGAATAATATGTGAAAAATGTGGTGTTGAGGTTACACTTTCAAAAGTTAGAAGAGATAGAATGGGGCATATAGAATTGGCTGCACCTGTTTCTCATATTTGGTTTATGAAATCTCTTCCAAGTAGAATTGCTACTTTGCTTGATATGACTATTAAAAATCTTGAAAAAGTTCTTTATTTTGAACAGTTCATTGTTGTTGAGCCAGGATTAACAGATTTAAAAAAGGGTGAGGTTATTTCTGAAGATCAATATATTGATTATCAAGATGAATATGGAGAAGACTCATTTAGTGCGGCTATTGGAGCAGAGGCAATTGAACAGATGTTAATGAATATTGACTTGGAGGCAGATTTTAATCAAACAAAAAATGAATTTGCTGAAACAAAATCAGAGCTTAAGAAAACTAAATTAACAAAAAGAATAAAACTACTAGAGTCATTTATCGTTTCAAAAAATAAACCAGAATGGATGATACTTAGAGTTTTACCTGTAATTCCTCCTGAACTAAGACCTTTAGTACCACTAGATGGTGGAAGATTTGCAACAAGTGATTTAAATGATTTATATAGAAGAGTAATAAATAGAAATAATAGGCTTAAGAGACTAATAGATTTAAGAGCTCCTGATATTATAATTAGAAATGAAAAAAGAATGCTTCAAGAATCTGTTGATGCACTTTTTGACAACGGAAGAAGAGGCAGAGTAATTACATCAACTAACAAACGGCCATTAAAGTCTCTTTCAGATATGCTTAAAGGTAAGCAAGGAAGATTTAGACAAAATCTTTTAGGTAAAAGAGTAGATTACTCTGGTAGGTCAGTAATTGTAGTTGGCCCAAGTCTAAAACTTCATCAATGTGGTATTCCAAAAAAAATGGCTTTGGAACTATTTAAACCTTTTATTTTTCATAAGCTTGATATTTATGGTTGGGCAAATACTATAAAAGCTGCAAAAAAATTAGTTGAAAAAGAAGATCCAAGAGTATGGGATATACTAGAAGAAGTTATTAGAGAACATCCTGTTTTGTTAAATAGAGCACCTACTCTTCATAGACTTGGAATACAAGCTTTTGAACCAGTTTTAATCGAAGGTAAGTCAATACAATTACATCCTTTAGTATGCACTGCCTTTAATGCAGATTTTGATGGAGATCAAATGGCAGTTCATGTTCCTTTGAGTTTAGAGGCACAGCTAGAGGCCAGGGTATTAATGATGAGCACTAATAATATTCTCTCTCCTTCAAGTGGCAAACCTATTATTGTTCCATCTCAAGATATTGTTTTAGGTATATATTATTTATCAATAATGAGAGAAAATCAAAAAGGTCAAAATAAATTTTTCTTAGATATAAATGAAATTTTTAAATCTTTAGAAAATAAAGATGTAACTCTTCATACAAAAATTATTTCAAGAGTAAAAAATTTTAATGGAGAGATTTCAAAAGTTGAAACAACTCCTGGAAGAATGATACTTGCTAATTCACTTCCAAAAAATGAAAATATTGATTTTTCTTTAATTAATAAAGTTTTGACAAAAAAAGAGGTAAGCAACATAATTGATACAGTTTACAGATTCTGTGGTCAAAAAGAAACAGTACTTTTTGCAGACCATATAATGCAGATTGGTTTTAAATATGCTGCTATCGCAGGTATCTCATTTGGTAAGGATGATTTAGTTATTCCTGATGAAAAGAAAAAATTATTGGATGAGACTCAAAGCAAAGTGCAGGAATATGAGGATCAATATCAAGATGGTTTGATTACACAAGGTGAAAAATACAACAAAGTCGTAGATGCTTGGTCAGAATGTACCAACAAAGTTGCAGATAAGATGCTTGATGTTATTTCAAACCCGGATGATGACAAACCCATAAATTCAGTTTTCATGATGGCTCATTCTGGAGCTAGAGGATCAGCAGCACAATTAAAACAATTAGCTGGAATGAGAGGTCTGATGGCTAAACCTTCTGGAGAAATTATTGAAAATCCTATAAAATCTAATTTTAAAGAAGGATTGTCAGTTCTTGAATATTTCACATCGACTCATGGTGCTAGAAAAGGTCTCGCTGACACAGCACTTAAAACTGCAAGCAGTGGTTATCTTACTAGACGATTGGTTGATGTAGCTCAAGATGCTGTAATTAGAGAAGTAGACTGTGGAACCACAAATGGTGTTATTGTAGAAGAAATTATAGAGTCAGGCAATATAACATCACCTTTAACTGAGAGAGTGCTTGGAAGAACTCCTTGTGAAGATTTATATGACTCAAATAATAACCTCTTAGTTAAAGCAGGAGATATTATTGAGGAAAAACATTTAGAAGAAGTTGGAAAACTATCAAATAGATCACTAAAAATTAGATCAGTTCTAACATGCAAAACTGAAGATGGTATATGTTCAAAATGTTATGGTAGAGATCTTGCAAGAGGCACACCTGTTAATGTTGGAGAAGCTGTTGGTATTATAGCTGCGCAATCAATTGGTGAACCTGGTACTCAATTAACTATGAGAACATTCCATATTGGTGGAGCAGCGAGCTCATCTGTTGAACAATCTAATTCAATGTCTCCAATTGACGGAACTGTCAAATTAGAAAATGCAAAACTAATTGAAGATAAATATTCAAACTCAATAATATTAAGTAGAAATGCAAAAGTTAAGATAGAAATTGAAAAATCTGAAAAGTTTTCAATTAATATCCCTTTTGGATCTAAAATTTTTGTTAAGGATGGTGAAAAGGTCAAAATTAATCAAATTCTTGCAGAGTGGGATCCATATACACTCCCAATTATTGCAGAAAGAAATGGTTATATAAAATATGTAGATTTGAAACAGGGTGTTTCATTTAGGGAGTCTATTGATGATACTACAGGCATTTCAAGTAAAATTGTTATAGATTGGAGTCAAAATCCCAAATCTAAAAATTTTAAACCTGCAATTAATGTACAAACTTCTCTTTCATCTGAAGATTCTGATGATAATGATTTTTCAAATTATCCAATGTCAATCGATACAATACTAAGTGTCGAGGATGGACAGGAAGTGTTTGCCGGTCAAGTACTTGCGAGAATACCTAAAGAGTCATCTAAAACAAAAGATATTACTGGGGGTCTTCCAAGAGTTGCTGAATTATTTGAAGCAAGAAAACCTAAAGACCCGGCTATTATGTGTGAAATTGATGGAAAAATTTCATTTGGTAAAGATTACAAAAATAAAAGAAGACTTGTAATCACCAGTGTTGATGAGAGTAAATCATTTGAAATTTTAATTCCTAGAGCTAAATATCTTAATGTTCAAGAAGGTGATTTTGTAAAAAAAGGAGATATTTTAGTTGAAGGAACTCCGGTACCTCACGATATATTAAGAATTTTAGGCGTTGAGGAACTGGCAAGGTATTTGGTCAGAGAGGTTCAATCAGTTTATAAACTTCAAGGTGTTTATATTAATGATAAACATATTGAAACGATTGCAAGACAAATGCTCCAAAAAGTTTTAGTTAAGGACTCTGGTGATTCATCACTGATTAATGGAGAACAATTGCATAAAAAAGATATTTTAAAATTAAACTCAGAACTTAAATCTCTTGGAAAAAAAGAAGTTGATTACGAACCTGTTTTATTAGGAATAACTAAAGCTAGCTTACAAACTTCATCTTTTATTTCTGCTGCCTCTTTCCAAGAAACAACTAAAGTATTAACTGATGCCGCAACTCTTGGAAAAGTTGATAATTTAAATGGTTTAAAAGAAAATGTAATTGTTGGAAGATTGATTCCTGCTGGAACAGGAAGAACAACTTCGGAATATGAAAAAATTGCATCATTAAAGGATGAGGAAATTTTGAGTCAGAGAAATAAGTCAGAAAATATAGAAAATTCTTAGAAAAATGAGATATTGTCTTGACTTTTGGCTAATCAATTAATAAAGACCCCTACGTTTTGTTGATGGTAGTGGAAAATTAATTCCAAACGCTTAACAAAGGAAAAAAATGCCAACTATAAACCAGTTAGTTCGTAAAGGACGCATAGCACAGAAAAAGAGGAATAAAGTTCCTGCTCTGGGATCATGCCCTCAAAAAAGGGGTGTTTGCACAAGAGTTTATACAACTACTCCAAAAAAACCTAACTCAGCACTTAGAAAAGTAGCTAGGGTAAAGCTTACTAACGGTCAGGAAGTTTCAGCGTATATTCCTGGTGAAGGGCATAATTTACAAGAACATTCTGTGGTATTATTAAGAGGTGGAAGGGTAAAAGATCTTCCCGGTGTTCGGTATCACATTTTAAGAGGCACTTTGGATACGCAAGGTGTAAGCGCCAGAAAGCAAAGGCGCTCACTTTATGGGGCTAAAAAACCTAAATAATATATATGTCTAGAAGAAGAGCAGCAGAAAAAAGAACAATACTTCCAGATCATAAATTTAAAGACATTGTTCTAGCTAAATTCATGAATAGAATAATGTTAGATGGAAAAAAATCTATTTCTGAAAAAATTGTTTACGGAGCATTCGATATTGTTTCCAAAAAGACTGAAAAAAGCCCTATAGATTTTTTTCACGAAGCTCTAAACAATGTAAAACCAAGTTTAGAAGTAAGATCAAGAAGAGTGGGAGGAGCAACATACCAAGTCCCTATGGAAGTTAGACCGAAAAGAGCTCAAACTCTTGCAATGAAATGGATAGTTGACTCTGCAATCAAGAGAAATGAAAAAACAATGCGAGAGAGAGTTGCAAATGAAATAGTTGATGCATTTAATAATAAAGGTAATGCAGTAAAAAAAAGAGAAGAAACTCACAAAATGGCTGAAGCCAATAGAGCCTTTTCACATTTTAGGTGGTAAATATGTCAAGAACACATGCTTTAGATAAATATAGAAACATTGGTATTATGGCTCATATTGATGCTGGAAAAACAACCACCACTGAAAGAATTTTATATTACACAGGAAAATCTCATAAAATTGGTGAAGTACACGATGGTGCTGCAACAATGGATTGGATGGAGCAAGAACAAGAAAGAGGCATAACAATTACTTCTGCGGCAACTACTTGTTTTTGGAACGATCATAGAATAAATATTATTGATACTCCAGGACATGTTGATTTTACAATTGAAGTTGAGAGATCTCTAAAAGTACTTGATGGAGCTGTTGCTGTATTTGATGGAGTAGCTGGTGTAGAACCTCAATCAGAAACTGTTTGGAGACAAGCTGATAAATACAATGTCCCTAGAATGTGTTTTATAAATAAACTTGATAGAACAGGTGCTAATTTTTTTATGTGTGTTGATATGATACCAGACAGATTAGGATCTTACCCATTAGTTCTTCAATTACCTATTGGAATTGAAAGTAGCTTAAAAGGAGTTGTTGATTTAGTCGCTAACAAAGCAATTATATGGCAAGATGAAAGCTTGGGAGCCAAGTATGATATTGTAGAAATCCCTGATGAACTAAAAGATCAATCAAATGAATATAGAGAAAAACTTATTGAAAAAGCTGTAGAAGAAGATGACTCTGTTATGGAAAGCTATCTAGATGGTAATGAACCCTCAATAGATGATTTAAAAAAATGTATTAGAAAAGGAACAATTAAAGGTTCTTTTGTTCCTGTATTAACAGGTTCTGCTTTTAAGAATAAAGGTGTGCAACCTCTTTTAGATGCCGTTATTGATTATATGCCTTCTCCAAAAGATGTAGCAAATGTTAAGGGAATTGATATTGAAGATGAGTCAGTTGAATTAACAAGGGGTTGTGATGATGATGAGCCATTTAGTGCTTTGGCATTTAAAATCATGACAGATCCTTTTGTGGGATCTTTAACTTTTACAAGAATTTATTCAGGTACTATTAACACTAAAGACTCAGTACTAAATTCAGTTTCTGGAAAAAAAGAAAATATTGGAAGAATGCTCTTGATGCATGCAAATAATAGAGAAGAAATTAAAACTGCTAATGCCGGAGATATTGTTGCATTGGTAGGCTTAAAAGATGTAACCACAGGTGAAACTCTCTGTGACATAAACAAGCCTATAGTTTTAGAAAGAATGGACTTTCCTGACCCAGTAATAGAAGTAGCAGTTGAGCCTAAAACAAAAGCTGATCATGAAAAAATGGGCACTGCTCTTGGAAGACTTGCTCAAGAAGATCCAAGTTTTAGAGTAACTACAGATCATGAAAGTGGCCAAACAATAATAAAGGGTATGGGTGAATTACACTTAGAAATACTTGTGGACAGAATGAAAAGAGAATTTAAAGTTGAAGCTAATGTTGGTGCACCTCAAGTTGCTTATAGAGAAACAATATCAAGTGCATTCGATGTAGACTATACGCATAAAAAACAATCTGGTGGAGCAGGACAGTTTGCGAGAGTTAAAATTACTTTTGAGCCAGGCGATGCTGGGAGTGGCTATGAGTTTATTAATAAAATTAAAGGTGGAAATATTCCAACGGAACTAATACCTGGTGTTGAAAAAGGTCTCATAGCTCAACAACAAACAGGTGTAATGGCTGGATTTCCATGTATAGATTTTAAAGCAACTTTGACTGACGGAGCTTACCACGATGTTGACTCTAGTGTTTTAGCTTTTGAAATTGCTGCAAGGGCAGCTTTCAGAGAAGGTATCGCAAAAGCCAATCCTGTTTTGCTTGAACCAATGATGAAAGTTGAAGTAGTTACACCCGAAGAATATATGGGTGATGTAATAGGTGATTTAAATAGTAGAAGAGGTCAAGTTCAGGAGATGTCAACTAGAGGTAATGCAAACGTAGTTGATGCAATGGTACCTCTTGCAAATATGTTTGGGTACGTAAATAACTTAAGATCATTATCGCAAGGAAGGGCTAATTATTCTATGCAATTTGATCATTATGAACAAGTACCTTCAAATGTAGCTGAAGAAGTGAAAGCGAAGTTAGCGTAATGGAATCTCAAAATATAAGAATTAGATTAAGGGCATTTGACAATAAACTGCTTGATAATTCCACTGGTGATATAATAAATACAGCAAAACGAACTGGTGCTAAAGTCAAAGGACCCATTCCTTTACCAACAAGATTAGAAAAATTTACAGTAAATAAATCACCTCATGTTGATAAAAAAAGTCGTGATCAGCTTGAGATTAGAACACATAATAGATTAATTGATATTATTGACCCAACACCTCAAACAGTAGATGCACTAATGAAATTAGATTTATCTGCTGGTGTTGAAGTGGACATAAAGATTTAGTATGACAAAAAGAACAGGTTTAATAGGAACTAAAATTGGTAATTCATCGTATTATGATGAATCAGGAAAGTCTCTTCCTGTTACAATTTTGAAAATAGATGATTGTATAGTATCAGATGTGAAAACTATAGAAAGAGATGGTTATACATCAGTTCAACTTGCTTCATTAGATTTAAAAAAAGACATTAAAAAAATAAAAAAACCACAACAAAAATTATTTGCAAAATTAAGTATAAGCCCAAAAAAAATAATTAAAGAATTTAAAGTTGATCCAGAAAATATCATTGAAATTGGTTCAAAACTAAATATTTCACATTTTAAAACAGATCAATTTGTTGATGTTACATCTATCTCAATTGGAAAAGGTTTCGCCGGAGCAATGAAAAGGCATAACTTTGGGGGTTTAAGAGCCTCACATGGTGTATCTGTTTCGCACAGGTCTCATGGATCTACTGGACAAAACCAAGATCCCGGTAAAGTATTTAAAGGAAAAAAAATGGCAGGTCATATGGGTGCAAAAAAAGTAACTATCCAAAATCTTAAAGTTATAGAAGTCGATAAAGAAAATAATTTGTTAGTTATAAAAGGTTCAGTTCCTGGCAAAAAAAATTCCACTATTTTTATAAGAGATTCAGTTAAGAAGAAATTATCATGAAAAAAAATATTGTAAATCTAGAGAATAAAAAAATAAAGGATATTGATATAGATGAGAATATTTTTTGTCAAAAAGTCTATCCTGATATAATTCATCAATACATTAGATTTCAAAATGCAAAATCTCGACAAGGATCACATAAAACCAAATCAAGATCAGAAGTTAGTGGGGGAGCAAAAAAACCATTCTCTCAAAAGGGAACTGGTAATGCTAGACAAGGTAGTAGTAAACCCCCTCATTTTAGAGGAGGAGCAACTTCTATGGGCCCAGTTAATAGAGATCATTCCTTTTCACTTAATAAAAAAGAAAAAAAATTAGCTATAAAATCTGCATTATCATCTAAGTTTTCAGAAGATAATATTATTTTTATAGATACATTTGAAATTGAAACACATAAAACCAAAAGTCTTAATAGTAAGTTATCAAAATTTAGTTATAAATCTGCTTTATTTGTATTTGGAGATGATGTTATGAATGATAATTTTAGAAAAGCATCTTCAAACTTGCCATGTGTATCAGCTCTTAATTGTTCTGGTATAAATGTAAAAGATCTAATATTGCACGATAAAATTTTTATAGAAGAAAAGTGTATTGATAAAATTTCTGTGAGGCTTTCATGAAAAATATTTTAAACAAAATTTCTAATGAGCGCTCTCTAAGTCTTATTAAAAGTCCTATAATGACTGAAAAATCAACAAATCTAAACCAATTTAATAAATATAGTTTTATTGTTTCTAAAGACTCTAACTCTTTTGAAATTAAACAAGCCGTTGAAAACATCTTTAAGGTAAAAGTAGAAAAAATAAATACTTTAATTGTAAGAGGAAAACTGAAAACTTTTAAAGGCACTACAGGTTATAAAAAAGATTATAAAAAAGCTATTGTTACTTTAGCAGAAGGTAGCACTATAGACTCTTCTTTGGAGATTAAGTAATGTTAATTAAACTTAAACCTATTACACCTGGCCAAAGAGGTACAGTTCTTGTTTCAAAAAAACATTTATCGAAAGAATCTCCATTTAAGACCCTATCTAAACCAATAAAATCTTCAGGGGGTAGAAATAATCAAGGTAAAATAACTTCAAGAAGAATTGGTGGGAGAGTTAAAAGAAAATACAGATTAATTGATTTTAAAAGAAACAAATTTAATATTAGCGCAGAGGTAGTAAGAAATGAATATGATCCAAATAGATCTTCATTTATTTCACTAATAAAATATGACGATGGTGAATTTAGATATATCCTATCACCTAAAACTTTAAAGGTAGGTGATAAAATTATTTCAGGAGAAAATGTTGAAATAAAAGATGGCAATGCTCTTCCTCTAAAAAATATACCTGTAGGTTCAAGTGTTCACAATATAGAAATGAAGCCTGGAGCTGGTGGTCAACTTGTAAGATCAGCTGGTACATCAGCACAAATCATTTCTAAAGAAGATACAAATGTACAACTTAGACTAGTCTCTGGTGAAATTAGAATGGTTAATAAAAATTCTTTAGCTACTATTGGTGTATTATCCAACCCCGATAATAAAAATACTAAACTTGGTAAAGCTGGAAGAAACAGATTTTTAGGTAACAGGCCAAAAGTCAGAGGGGTAGTAATGAACCCTGTTGACCACCCACATGGTGGTGGTGAAGGTAGAACCTCAGGTGGAAGACACCCTGTAACTCCTTGGGGTGTGTCAACAAAAGGTAAGAAGACACGAAAAAATAAAAAAACAAATGTTTTTATAATTAAAAGAAGGAAAAAATAATGACTAGATCTGTTTGGAAAGGACCATTTGTTGATGTAACTCTAGTAAAGAAAGCAAAAAAAATTGCTGACTCTGGCAGAAAAGAAGTTATTAAAACTTGGTCAAGAAGATCAACTATTTTACCTCAGTTCGTAGGTTTAACTTTTGGTGTGTACAATGGTCAAAAGTTCGTTCCTGTTAATGTTAGTGAACATATGGTAGGTCATAAATTTGGAGAATTTTCTCCTACAAGAACTTTTAAAGGTCATACAGCAGCAGATAAAAAGGCAGGAAAATGAACCAACAATCAATAGCAAGAGATAATACTATAAGAGTAAGCTCACTTAAACTTGGAAATATTGCCAGATCAATTGTAAATAAAAAAGCTAGCAATGCCGTTAATCAATTAAAATTTTCAAATAAAAGAGTTTCAGGAAATGTTTTAAAAGTTCTAAATGCCGCAATAGCAAATGCTGAAAATAATAAACAACTTGATATTGATAACCTATATATTAAAGAAGCTTATGTAGGTAAGAGCTTAACTATGAAGAGGTTTAGACCGAGAGCCAAAGGACGAGCTTCAAGTATTGTAAAACCTTTTAGTAAATTAACTATAATTTTAGAAGAAAGATTAAAAAAATCTAAGGATAAGGAATAAGTAATGGGTCAAAAAGTTAATCCAAATGGTATAAGGTTAGGAATCAACAGAACTTGGTCTTCTAGATGGTTTTCAAAATCAGATTATTCTAAACTGTTACATCAAGATTTAGAAATAAAAAAATATGTTGAAGAAAAGCTAAAGAATGCAAGTATTTCTAAAATTAATATTGAAAGAGCGGCTAAAAAGTTAAGAATTTCTATTTATAGTTCAAGACCTGGAATTATAATAGGTAAAAAAGGTGCTGATATTGAGTCATTAAAAAATAAACTTACACAACTTTCAAATCTTGAAGTTTTTCTTGATATAAAAGAAGTTAGAAAACCAGAAGTAGAAGCTAAACTAGTTGCTGAAAATATTGCAACTCAGCTGGAGAAAAGAGTTTCCTTCAGAAGGGCAATGAAAAAAGCTGTTCAATCATCGATGAGACTTGGTGCAAAAGGAGTAAAAGTATTATGTAGTGGTAGACTAGGTGGTGCTGAAATAGCTAGAACAGAAAAATATCATGAAGGTAGTGTACCTCTTCATACTCTTAGAACTGATATTGATTATGCAACAGCAGAAGCTGAGACAACTTATGGTATATGTGGAATCAAAGTATGGATAAACAAAGGCGAAATTTTAAATAAAGATCCTTATGCAAGTGAAAAAAAACAAATTGAACAGGGGAGTGTTAGATAATGAATATGATGTCCCCAAAAAAAACTAAGTATAGAAAACAGTTTAAAGGAAGAATACATGGAAATGCAAAAGGAAATTTCTCTCTAAATTATGGAAGTTTCGGACTGAAAGCTCTAGAGCCTGAAAGAGTTACTTCAAGACAAATTGAATCGGCAAGAAAAGCAATTACAAGATACTTAAAAAGAGCTGGTAAGATGTGGATTAGAATATTTCCAGATGTCCCTGTTTCAAAAAAACCAGCTGAAGTTAGAATGGGTAAAGGAAAGGGTGCAAACGAATATTGGGCTTGTAGAGTTAAACCAGGTAGAATTATGTTTGAAGTAGATGGTGTTGACATTCAAGATGCAAGAAAAGCAATGTCTTTAGCCGCAGCAAAATTACCAATCAAATGTAAATTTGTAGAAAGAAACATATAATGACAAAAAATATAAAAAAAATAAAAGAATTAAAATCAGAAATAGTTATTTTAAAAAAATCACTAATGAATTTTAAGTTTCAAAAATCTACAGGACAACTTGAAAAAACTTCTAATATAAAAAATATACGAGTAAAAATTGCAAGATTGAAAACTGAAATTTCAAAGATACATGGAGAAAATAATGCCTAAAAGAACTTTATCGGGAATAGTAGTTTCTTCAAATTCAAACAAAACAATTGTAGTAAAAGTTACTAGAAGAGTAAAACATAAATTATATAAAAAAATTATTAGTCTTTCAAAAAAATATCACGCCCATGATGAAGAAAATATTTTTAAAGTTGGAGACAATGTTAGAATCATCGAATCAAAACCAATTTCCAAACTAAAATCTTGGATAGCAATCAGTAATCAGGAGGATTAAGAAAATGATACAAATGCAATCCAATCTTTTTGTAGCTGACAATTCTGGTGCAAGAAAAATTCAATGTATTAAAGTTCTTGGTGGTTCAAAAAGAAGATTTGCCTCAATAGGAGACATTATAGTAGTATCTGTTAAAGACGCAATTCCTAGAGCTAAAGTTAAAAAAGGTGAAGTATTTAAGGCAGTTATTGTTAGGACATCAAAAGAATTTACTAGAAATGATGGTTCAACAATTAGATTTGATAAAAATGCTGCCGTTTTATTAGACAAACAAGAAGAACCTATAGCTACGAGAATTTTTGGTCCTGTTACTAGAGAGTTAAGAACAAAAAAATTTATGAAAATTATTAGTTTGGCTCCAGAGGTATTGTAATGAATAATAAAATTAAACTTAAAAAAGGTGATGAGGTTATTGTATTGGCAGGAAAGGATAAAGGTAAAAAAGGAAAAATAGTTAGAGTTTTACCAGAGTTAAGAAAGGTTGTTGTTGCTGATATAAACAAATATAAAAAACATCAAAAACCTGGAAACAATGAGCCTGGTGGTATAGTTGAAAAGGATATGCCTCTTCACGTTTCAAATGTTGCTTTTTTTGATGTAGGTTCAAATAAAGGAGTAAGAGTTGGGTATTCTTTTGATAAAGAAGGAAAAAAAATAAGAATTAATAAAAAAACAGGAAAAGAAATTTAAGAATGAGTAGATTACAAGAACAATATAAATCAGAGATTTCTCCAAAGTTGTTTGAAAAGCTTAAGTATAAGAATGTTCATCAAGTCCCAAAAATAACTAAAATTGTATTAAATTTAGGTCTTGGAGAAGCAAAGGATGATGCAAAAATTATTGATAAAGCTCAGGAAGAATTAACTTTAATAACTGGTCAAAAAGCTGTTAAAACTAAAGCAAAAAAAGCCATTGCTGGTTTTAAAATTAGAGCTGGAATGCCTTTAGGTGTATCTGTTACATTAAGAAATAAAATTATGTATGAATTTCTTGATAGACTGATCAATATTGCAATTCCAAGAATAAGAGATTTTAGAGGCTTAGAAACTTCAAGCTTTGACGGAAATGGAAATTATTCTTTCGGAGTTAAAGAGCAGATAATTTTTCCAGAAATAAATTATGATAAAATTGATAAAATTAGAGGTCTGAATATAACAATTTGTACCACAGCTAAAAATAATAAAGACGGTCTTGAATTATTAAGAAATTTTAATATGCCTTTTAAAGGCGAAGAACAAAATTAGGAGAGAAATGGCAAAACTTAGTTCAATACAAAAAAATCACAATAGATTAAAGCTTATTGAAAAATTCAATAGCAAAAGAAATATTTTAAAAGAAAAAATTATGAAAAAAGATTTAAGTATTGAGGAAAGACTTAAGATTCAAAATAAGCTTAATGATTTGCCAAGAAATAGCTCTTCAATTCGTTATAGAAATAGATGTAAGCTTACGGGAAGAACAAGGGGAGTTTATAGAAAATTTGGTCTTTCTAGAATTAAAATCAGGGAACTATCTATGTCAGGTGATTTACCAGGTGTAGTAAAATCGAGTTGGTAGGAGGTTAAAAATGGCATTTAATGACGCATTATCTGATATGTTAGCAAGGATAAAAAATGCACACAGAGCAAGAAAATCATTTACCTCATGTTATAAATCTAAGTTAAATTCAAATGTTTTAACTGTTCTTAAAGATGAAGGTTACATAAGAGATTTTAATGATGTTGAAGTAAGAAAAGGTATAAACAATATCAAGATTGATCTAAAATATTATAATGGTAGCCCAGTTATAAAAAACATTAAAAGAGTATCTAAACCAGGAATACGAGTATATTCTAAAATTTCAGAATTACCAAAAATCTATGGTGGACTAGGTATATCAATACTTTCAACTCCAAAAGGTGTTATGTCTGATATTCAGGCTAGAAAAAATAATGTTGGTGGTGAAATTTTATGTGAGGTTTTTTAAATTATGTCAAGAATTGCCAAAAACAGCATTAAAATTAATCAAGAAGTCTCATGCAAATTTGAAGATGGTATTTTTTCTGCTAAAGGTAAACTTGGTGAAATGAACTTAAATATTGATTCACTATATACTTTAGAAATTCAAGAAAATGAAATTTTTGTAAAACCAATTAATTCAAAGGATACACAAAATCCCAAGTGGGGAACTATAAGATCTCTAATTTCCAATATTGTGACGGGTGTAACTGAGGGATTTTCAAAAACACTTGAACTAAATGGCACTGGGTACAGAGCAAGTATTTCAGGAACAACTCTTAAACTACAATTAGGTTTTAGCCACGATATTGACTATACTATTCCTAAAGAAATAAAAGCTGAGTGTCCTAAGCAAAATATAATTAAATTAAGTAGTTTTAATAAAGAGATTTTAGGAGCAACTGCAGCTAAGATAAGATCATATCGTAAGCCCGAACCTTTTAAAGGCAAAGGAATTAAATATGAAAATGAATTTATCTTTAGAAAAGAAGGCAAGAAAAAATAGAGGTATTTGAAATGAGTGATAAAAGAAAAAAAAGAGTTAGATACAAATTAAAAAAATATTCATCAAGAAATAGATTATCTGTATTCAGATCAAATAATCATATCTATGCTCAAGTAATTGACGACTCAAATGGATTAACTTTAGTCAGTGCATCAACAATTGAAAAAGGTTTTTCAAAATCTCAAATTGGAAGAAAAGAGCTTGCAGAAACAGTTGGAAAAAAGATAGCTGAAAGATCAATTGCAAAAGGAATTAAGGAAGTAGCTTTCGATAAAGGTAAATACAAATACCATGGACTAATAAAAATATTAGCTGACTCAGCAAGAAACCAAGGATTAAATTTTTAAGGATAAATTATGATTGAAAATGAAAACAAAGAATTTAGTGAGCATTTAGTTACAATAAATAGAGTTGCTAAAGTTGTAAAAGGTGGAAGAAGGTTTGGTTTCGCTGCAATAATGATAGTTGGTGATAATAAAGGTAGGGTTGGTTATGGAACTGGAAAAGCAAAAGAAGTTCCTGAAGCAGTCAGGAAGGCATCAGAAAATGCAAAAAATAAAATGATAAGAGTTCATTTAAAAGATAATAGAACTCTTCATCACGATGTTGTTGGAAGATTTGGAGCTGGTAAAGTTATTTTGAGATCAGCAGCACCTGGAACAGGAATTATAGCTGGAGGACCAATGAGAGCTCTCTTTGAATCATTGGGTATTAAAGATGTTGTAGCAAAGTCCACAGGAACATCAAATCCACACAATATGCTTAAAGCTACATTTAATGCTTTTAAAGGATCTGAGTCTCCAAAATCAATTGCTGCCAAAAGATCAAAAAAAATATCTGAAATAGTAAAAACAAAACATGATTAAATTTACAAGGAATACAAGCTTATGAAAATTAATGATTTACCTGCTACTCTGACATCAAGTAAAACAAAGAAAAGAAAAGGTAGAGGTGCTGGTTCTGGTCTTGGAAAAACTGCAGGCAGAGGCGTAAAAGGTCAAAAATCAAGATCAGGTGTTTCTATTAATGGTTTTGAGGGCGGTCAAATGCCTCTATATAGAAGACTTCCAAAAAGAGGTTTTAAAAATATTTTTGCAAAAAAGATTCAAAATATAAACTTCAATAAAATAATTGAGATATTAAAAAAATACAAAATTAATCCATCTTCAATTAAAGAGTCAGATTTGTTTGAAAAAAAAATATTTTCAAAATCTAAAGGTAGTTTAAAACTTTTAAATGTAGGTGATATTAAAGATAAAATTAATATAGAAATTTCTTATGCATCCAAAACAGCAGTTGAAAAAATTGAAAAAGCTGGTGGAACTATAACTTTAACTAAGAAATAATATGGCAACTGCAGCGGAAAAACTTGCAAATAATTTAAACTTTGGAGCATTAGGAAAGGCAACAGAATTAAGAAATCGACTTTTATTTACTCTGGGTGCACTTATTGTTTTTAGGTTAGGGACATTCTTACCAATACCTGGTATTAATCCAGTCGCTCTTCAACAATTTTTTCAGCAGCAGTCATCTGGTATCTTAGGTATTTTTGATACTTTCTCTGGAGGTGCTCTAGGCAGAATGGGTATTTTTGCACTAGGAGTTATGCCTTACATATCTGCCTCAATTATTATGACACTAATGCAATCTAGCATACCTCACCTAAAAAATTTAAAAGAACAAGGATCAAAGGGAAGAAGGCAAATTATACAATATTCAAGATATATGACTGTTATAATTGCAGCACTTCAAGGTTATGGTGTATCTATTGGATTAGAGTCAATGCAAACTGCTTATGGAAATATTGTCTTTGAACCAGGTCTTTTTTTTAGACTTACAACTGTAATTACACTTGTTGGAGGTACTGTTTTTCTTATGTGGTTAGGAGAACAAATCAGCTCTAGAGGAGTTGGAAATGGAATATCTCTAATAATTACAGCAGGAATCATTGCTAATCTGCCAAGTGCACTTGTAAGCACCTTGCAGTTAGGTAGAACTGGTGAACTAAGTATTGCATTTATATTAGGTATTTTAATCTTAGTATTAGCACTAATTATATTCATAGTATTTATTGAAAAAGGTCAGAGAAGGTTAGTTGTTCAATACCCCAAAAGACAAGTTGGCAATAAAATATATGGAGGACAAAGTTCTCATCTGCCTCTTAAAATTAATACAGCAGGTGTTATCCCAGTAATCTTTGCCTCATCAATATTACTTTTACCAAATACAATGTCAGGTTTTGGAGCCGGTTCTTCTAGTGATATTTTTTTATTTATTTCTAGTTACTTAGGAAGAGGTCAGCCTTTATATTTATTATTTTTTGCAGCTATGATTATTTTCTTTGGCTTTTTCTATACTGGAATAGTTTTTAATCCTGATGAACAAGCAGAAAACTTAAGAAAGTATGGTGGTTTTATACCGGGCATAAGACCAGGAGAAAATACTTCAAAATACATAGACTATGTATTAACAAGGTTGACCACTGTTGGTACAATTTATTTGACTCTTGTTGCTTTAATGCCTGAATTTCTAATATCTAAAACATCAATACCGTTTTACTTAGGAGGTACAAGTTTGCTTATTGTAGTAGTTGTAATGATTGATTTTATAACTCAAGTACAATCACACTTATTTCAACATCAATACGAGGGTTTGTTAAAAAAGACTAAATTAAAAGGCAGAAGATAATTAATGAAAATAATTTTTTTTGGTCCCCCAGGGTCAGGAAAAGGAACTCAAGCTCAGCTTCTTTCTAGTAAATTATTTATACCACATCTTTCTACTGGAGATATATTAAGACAAAAACTAAAAGAGGAAGATAGTATTTCTATAGAGTTAAAGGAAGTAATGGGATCTGGAAATTTGGTCCACGATGAACTATTAAATAAAATTGTATCTAATAAATTGAAAAGCAAAGAATGTGTTAATGGTTTTATTTTAGATGGATATCCTAGAACAATGGATCAGTCTAGTTTTCTTCTATCTTATTTAAATCATAATAATTTATATATTGATTTTATTTTTGATTTTAAAATTGATTTTAAAATAGTAGAAAATAGAATATTAAAAAGAGCTGAAGAAGAAAAAAGATCAGATGATAATATTGAAGTTGTTAAGATCAGATTAGAAAAGTATTTATCAGAAACCTTCCCAGTTTCTGAACAATTTAGTTCAAAATTTCCAAATAATTATTTTGATATAGATGCCTCTAGAGAAATTTCACAAATCAGAAAAGAATTGGAAAAAATCCTAAAAAATGGTGAGAAATAGGTAAAAATTTACATTTCAATGCTTGACTTAAGTATACAATTTAATGTATGCACCCTAATCATTTTTCTAACAGGTTGATTTAATGGCGCGTATTTCTGGAGTAAACATACCTACAAATAAAAAGATTAATATTGCATTAACTTATATATTTGGGATAGGTTCAAAAATTGCTCATGAAATTTGTTCAGAAGCATCTATTGATATTTCAAAAAGAGTAGCTGAGTTAAATGATGACGATTTAAACAAAATTAGGGATCTTATTGATCAAAAACATGTTGTTGAAGGAGACTTAAGAAGAAAAATTTCCTTAGATATTAAAAGGTTGAACGACTTAGGTTGTTACAGAGGATTAAGACACAGAAAAAAACTACCTGTAAGAGGACAAAGAACTCATACAAATGCAAGAACAAGAAAAGGTAAGGCTGTTGCAATAGCTGGAAAGAAAAAAGTTACTAAAGGGTAAATATGGCTGAGAAAAAGAAAACAAAATCAAAAATTAAAAAGAAAGTTTCCTCAGGTGTTGCACATGTTGTTTCTTCTTTCAATAATACCATCATTACAATTACAGATGAAAATGGTAATGCTTTAGCATGGTCCTCAGCTGGACATAAAGGTTTTAAAGGTTCTAGAAAATCTACTCCATATGCCGCACAAATTGCAGCAGAGGATGTGGGAAACAAAGCAAAAGAATATGGAGTTAAAACTTTAAAGGTTGAAGTTTCTGGTCCAGGTTCAGGAAGAGAATCTGCTTTAAGATCTCTTCAAGCAATTGGTTATATTATAACTTCTATAAAAGATGTTACGCCAATTCCACATAATGGATGTAGACCTAGAAAAAGAAGAAGAGTTTAAATAAAAGGAGTACTAAGTGTTACAAAAAAATTGGATGGAGCTTATTAAACCTAGTAAAATGGATGTAAATGTTGAACAAAATGATGGAAAAAAAGGTGTATTAATTGCTGAACCCCTTGAAAGAGGTTTTGGTTTAACTTTAGGTAATGCTATTAGAAGAGTATTATTATCATCACTTCAAGGCGCTGCAATTACTTCAGTTAAAATTAAAGGTGTCGTTCATGAATTTTCTACAATTCCAGGAGTTAAAGAAGATTTAACAGATATTTTATTAAATCTTAAATCTATAGCCGTTAAGGTGCATTCTCCAGGCCTAAAAAAAATGTATATTAAAGCCTCAGGTCCTGGCGAAATAAGAGCTGGAAACTTTGAAACAGATTCTGAAACTGAAATTATGAACAGCGACCAACTAATTATGACACTTGACAGTAATGCAGATATAGAAATTGAAGCGAATGTTGAAACAGGAAAAGGTTATTTATCTGCTGAAGTTGCTGTTGATGACGATAAGATTATTGGAGAAATTAAATTAGATGCAATGTTTAGCCCAGTTGTAAAGGCTACTTACAAAATAGAAAACAGTAGAGTTGGTCAAGTCACAGATTATGATAAATTAGTTTTTGAAGTTGAAACAAATGGTGTAATATCTCCTGACGATGCTATAGCTTTGGCGGCAAGAATATTACAAGATCAATTACAGCCATTTATCAATTTTGATGA
>MDSV01039301.1_pt1 | contig 24705 bp, 24 predicted proteins | sample 810851 | NCBI WGS metagenome assembly MDSV01 (sample SAMN05326640, study PRJNA326480) | marine metagenome | isolation source: seawater | place: Atlantic Ocean: North East | collected 2012
ACCCAGGCGTTGACGCCAGAGGTTTCAATGAGTTTGATGCACTCGCCCCAGAGATAGAAACCCATTTAGTCAACGCAGTGCTTACTAACGGCGCTCGCTACTACGTAGATCACGCCCACCCCGAACTCTCGACGCCAGAGTGCACGGACGCGCTCCAATGCACCACCTACGACAGAGCTGCTGAAGAAATCTTGATCCGCTCCATGGAAAAAGCCAATGAGCTCCTTCCAGAAGGAGAGGAACTGGTTATCCACAAAAATAATAGCGATGGCAAGGGAAACAGTTATGGGTGCCACGAGAACTATCTGGTGGACCGGGCGGTTCCCTTTGGGCGGATAGTTCAGCAGGTCATGCCGTTCTTCATTTCTCGGCAAGTATTTTGTGGTGCTGGGAAAGTAGGTTCGGAAGCGCCGGGGCTGACCCATGCTGACGTTCCCTTCCAAATAACGCAGCGTGCTGATTTTTTCGAGGAGGAAGTAGGCCTCGAAACAACCCTCAAAAGGCCGATTGTCAATACGCGTGATGAGCCGCATGCAGATAGCAAGAAGTACAGAAGACTCCATGTCATCGTGGGGGACGCCAATATGAGTGAGTTGCAGACTTATCTCAAACTTGGCACTACGGCGATTGTCTTAGCCATGATCGACGACGATATGGCACCTAGCGACTGCGTCTTTGAAACTCCCGTGCAAACCCTCCGGCAGACCAGTTATGACATTGACTTGGCAATGGTCCACCGCCTAGTCAACGGCCAGAAAGTGTCAGCTTTGGACGTCCAATGGGCCTATTATGCCGCGGCAGAAAAATGGTCCAACCGTCATGGATTTGAGGTAGTCGGAGGTCAGGAGATTGGTACGGACCTAATGAGCCGGTGGAACGACGTTCTGGTTGCACTGGAGAGCGATCCCGATCAACTTGCGGATTCCATCGATTGGATAGCTAAACGTCGACTCTACGAGGGCTACCGTGCCCGACATGGTCTTGACTGGTCGGATCCTAAGCTTGCAGCCCTCGATTTGCAGTACCACGACCTGAGACCAGACAAAGGTCTCGCCAGGCGCATAGGGCTCAAACGGATGACTGTTGATTCCGAGGTTGAAGTCGCAGTGGATAGTCCGCCACCTTCGACTCGCGCATATTTTCGAGGTCGTTGTCTTGAGCGATACCCTGACGAGATCGTCGCCGCGAATTGGGATTCCATGGTCTTTGACGTCGGTAGCGACCCACTACGGCGAGTACCAATGCTGGAGCCATTGAGGGGAACCGCAGCCCACGTCGCTAACTTATTAGATGAGTGTGACAATGCAGCCGAGCTATTACGGCGTTTGGGGACATGACAACCCAATAGAATTATTTGAGTAGGAGGTTTTTCATGGCTGAACGGGAACAGAGGCGCAGATCGGCGCCGCGAACGGACGAGATCGAAGTCGAGGATGAGGCAAGCAGTGGCTCTGGAGAAGAGCTCAAGGCTGAACTAGATGACCTGCTTGACGAAATAGATGACGTGCTTGAAACCAACGCTGAGGAATTTGTCAAAAACTATGTACAAAAGGGCGGCGAGTGAGTCCTATGCCACTCTACGTTCCGGGTGAAGATCCTGGAACCGACTTCTTAAATCTGCTGCGCCAGAATGGTCTTGACCCGTTTCCAACCAATTTGCCGGGCACTATCGACGCTGGTCACGCCACGACCGTACTGGCATTGCGGTGCGCCGGAGGAGTTGTGGTGGCCGGAGACCGGCGAGCAACTGCTGGACATCTGATCAGCCACCGAGACATGCAGAAAGTCTTCGCTGCCGATGAACATTCGGCAGTTGCGATCGCTGGTGCTGCAGGACCAGCGATCCAGATGGTGCGGGTATTCCAGCTGCAACTTGAGTACTACGAAAAGATCGAAGGTAAGCCACTGACGTTGGAAGGCAAAGCCAACCAACTTGCGGAGATGCTTCGAGGTCACCTTCCGCAAGCGATGCAAGGCTTAGCTGTCGTTCCGATTTTCGCTGGGTTCGACCAGGCTCGTGAGACTGGCCGTCTTTTCCAGTTCGATGTGACCGGAGGTCGCTACGAAGAACAGGACTATGCAACGAGTGGATCGGGAAGTCTCCACGCCGGCACGGTTGTAAAACTTGGATACCGCTCGGACCTATCCGAATCTGAGGCGTTGTCACTAGCAGTAAAGGCACTTTGGCACGCAGCGGATGAAGACAGTGCGACAGGCGGTCCAGATCCCATACGAGGTATTTATCCAGTCCTCACAGTCATAACAGATCAAGGGTTCCGCCAGTTGAGCGACGAAGAGTCGGGCGCGGTATTCGCTGACTTCAGAGAAGAACTAGCAGAAGGGTAAAAGCACCTATGGCGATGCCTGGCATGTACGTAAGCCCCGAACAGTTAATGCAAGACCGGGCTGACTACGCGAGAAAGGGAATTTCACGAGGCCGGAGTTTGGCTGCCGTTGAACATCAGGGAGGCATAGCACTCGTGGCTGAGAACGCGAGTTCAACCCTAAGGAAGGTTTCGGAAATATACGATCGAATAGCCTTCGGCGGCGTCGGCAGGTACAACGAATTCGATCAACTTCGTATCGCAGGTGTTCGTTACGCTGAACTCAAGGGTTACCAATACAGCCGAGAGGACGTCGATGCCCGCAGCCTGGCGAATCAATACGCCCAAATGCTTGGTCAGATCTTTACCCATGAGATGAAGCCCATGGAAGTGGAAATCGTGGTGGCCGAGATTGACTCCGATGGAGCGCCTGAGCTCTACCGCATTCAATATGACGGCACCGTTGCAGACGAGCAACACTGGTGCTGCATCGGTGGAGATTCAGAGGCAGTGCTAGATCGACTAAGCGACGGCTGGTCACAAGATCTTGACCGAGACGCGGCAGTGAGGCTTGCTGTCCAAGCATTAGCGGGACCCGATCGCTCAATCTCAGCGGAAGAACTGGAAGTGGCCGTGCTCGCTGCCGACAACGGCCGACGTTGCTTCAGGAGACTCGATGACGCAGAGACAGAAAGTCTTTTGTCGGTCTAAATAGTCGAAACCTATGCCGGAGGTTCAGGCACCAGTTCGCCTAGACCGGAACAAGTAACGCTACGGTGTGCTCGTGCAGCGAAGGATCATGGGCCTAGAGAACGAATACGGTGTGACCTGCACCATCCGCGGTCAACGAAGACTTAGCCCTGACGAAGTAGCTCGATACCTATTCCGGAGAGTGGTCTCCTGGGGCCGTTCCAGCAATGTGTTTCTAGCAAACGGAGCTCGGCTCTATCTTGATGTGGGTTCTCACCCAGAATACGCCACGCCTGAATGCGACTCGGTTTATGAGGTCATTTGCCACGATCGGGCAGGTGAGCGCATCCTAGAAAGCCTCGTTGATAATGCCGAAGAGCGATTAACGGAAGAAGGAATCACCGGGAGCACTATCTATCTGTTCAAAAACAACACAGATAGCGCCGGCAACAGCTATGGCTGCCACGAGAACTACCTAACAAGCCGCAGAGACGATTTTTCTAATTATGCAGAGGTTCTGATCCCATTCTTGGTGACGAGGCAGATCTACACCGGAGCAGGGAAAGTATTACAAAGCGCACGCGGTGCTATGTACAGCATTGCTCAGCGCGCCGAACACATCTGGGAGGGGGTCTCCAGTGCCACAACGCGAAGCCGTCCAATCATCAACACGCGAGACGAACCTCACGCAGACGCTGAAAGGTTCAGGCGCCTTCACGTAATCGTTGGTGACTCCAACATGAGTGAATACACATCCTTTCTGAAGGTTGGAGCAACGGCCCTGCTGTTAAGAATGATGGAAGACCCCAGTGTCATACTCAGGGACCTGACGCTGGAAAACCCCATTCGCGCGATCAGGGAGATAAGCCACGACATCACATGTCGACGGCGAGTCCGCCTAGCGAGCGGCAGAGAGGCCAGTGCATTCGAAATTCAATCGGAATACTTAGAGCGCGCTCAGCGTTTCGCCGACCATAACGACCTCAACACCGAAGAGAAACAAGCGTTGGCAATGTGGGAGCACTGCATGGATGGGATCGAACAAGATCCGCTGACTTTAGATCGAGAGGTTGATTGGGTGATCAAATACCACCTGATTGAACGGTACAAAAGTAAACACAATCTTGATCTGGGTGACGCCCGTACAGCTTTGCTGGACCTCCAATATCACGACGTTAATCAAAATCGAGGGCTGTTCTACCTCATGCAACGCAAAGGTTTAGTCGAAAGAATCCTCAACGACAGTGACGTTGAAACAGCGATAGACCAACCACCACAGACCACCCGAGCAAAACTTCGTGGTGATTTCGTTCGGCAAGCCAAAGAGAAGAAGCGCGACTATACGGTGGACTGGGTCCACCTGAAGTTAAATGATCAAGCTCAGAGGACTGTGCTGTGTAAGGACCCGTTCTTGGCCCAGGACGAGCGAGTCGATGCGCTCATAGCGTCGCTGTGAGAGTCGATAATGTCAAGATTTGATACTGGTCGAGTTGGAGAAATAATCTCCGAAAGGAGTGGACTTCAACGCCTCCTATTGGACGACGGGACAAGGGCCTACGCACTGACTGAAGTAGTGGGATATGCAAGCGAGGGAGATCTTGTAGTTGTTAATACGACAGCCGTAGACCTCGACTTAGGAACGGGCGGGTGGCACGTCATCCATTGGATCGAGGGACACGACGACAACTCCAAGGAACTTCAAGGAAGGGTACTTAAGGCTCGGTATCTCTCTGAACAGACGGAAGTAGATCCACACGTATCACGCCGCACAGATCTCACAGGAGCCCGGGTATTACTTTGTGTCCTACATAGCCATATCGGAGCCGTAGCAGTAGCGGTGTCTTCACCACAGGTTGGATATCTGATGACCGACCAAGCAGCTCTGCCCCTTGCGCTCAGCGACCTGCTTGCTGAATTGACGTCATCTGGTCTTATTGCAACAACCGCCACAGTTGGACAAGCATTTGGCGGTCAACTTGAAGCCGTCAGCGTTCCATCTGGCGTTAGCGCTCTAATGGATAGCGGGTGCAGCCAGATTCTTCTCGGGGCAGGTCCGGGTCACGTAGGCACAGCATCTGAGCTGGGCTTTTCTGCCATGGAACTAGCTGGGCATGCATCCGTTCTTCACGCGCTAGGAGCAGACGTAGCACTTTGCGTGAGAGCCTCCGACGTAGACGAAAGGCCGCGCCATAGAGGCATAAGTCACCATATGGCTTCACTCTTAAAGGCGATTCCCGTTCAAGTAAAAGTTCCGATTCCACGAGGGGAAGACACCTCTTGGATAACAGAACATGGGCATTGCAGTCATTCCGTTGAGCCACTTGACGTGGCAAACGCACTAAACATGAATGACGTCACAATTACGAGTATGGGAGAACCTTTATCCCAAGATGGCCTTGCATGCTCCTACCTGGGCGCTGCAGCCTCGTGGCTTTTGGAGACGGAGTGATGTCCAGATTCTCTCCGAGGTCAGCTTGGATGAGAAAGCCATCAATAATGCAGTGGAAAGTGATTCGTGAATGGGGTGGCGTGATCGTGGTGGCATTAATAGCCGCCTTTGGGATTCGCGCAACCCTTCTTCAGACCTACTACATACCCTCCGAATCCATGGCTCCGACGTTAGAGGTCGGAGATCGCCTGATGGTTTACAAGCTGGCCTTTACTTTGGGAGAGGTTGATAGGGGCGACTTAGTTGTCTTTAATCGGCCGCCAGCTCTAGGGGAGATTGAACTAAAGGATTTTGTTAAACGGGTTATCGGACTCCCAGAGGAACGAGTGTCGGCCGAAAATGGGGTTCTCCTCATTAACGGAGCGCCTCTCGAAGAGCCGTACTTACCCCCCGGGGCCTGGACAGAGGACTTCGGAGAGGTTCAAGTCCCTTATGGGCACGTGTTCGTGATGGGTGACAACCGCTTTAACAGTCGCGATAGCCGGTCGTTTGGTCCGATTAGCGAAGATCTCTTAGTGGGTGAGGTCTTTATCCGTCTGTGGCCGTTCAAATCCTTCGGTCGCCCATAGAAAAAAGGTCGACCTCAGCCAGCCTGGCTGAAACCTGTCTGAAGCCGGTCGACATGATCGCTGTGCACTCCATCGATCCCCATTCGTACAAGGTCCCTGATGACACGCACATGCTGTGCATCCCAAGCGATGCAGTAGCGGTTGAAACGATGGAACAGTGTCGTTAACCCTCCACTCCAGTCACTGTGGTGAAGATTCACGGCATCAATTCCAGCAGCCGCTAGTTCAGCAGCCCTGCGCTCCGGCCCATCCTTCATATCTTTGACACGTGTTGAGTTGACCAATCGGGCACAGGTTTCTGACCTTAAGCCGGCTAGTAGCTCCCACGTTGGATGACACAACCACAGCCGCGCTTCGGCTTGAAAATCACGGGCGAGGCTGACCACCTGACTGTACGCGTCTGAATCCTTTAGATCGATAGACAACTCAAAATTTGAGCCACAGGCTCGATAGAGGTCCTCGAGTGACGGGATTTGGGTGGGCAGGTCAACCCGAAGGATCTTAGAGATCGACTTCCTTCGTATCCCGACGCGGACAACGCCGTCATGATCTAATACCGGCACCCCGTCACTGGTTAGCCAGACGTCTGTTTCTAAGCCAGTTGCGCCCAGTCGAAGTGCCAACTCGAAAGCATCCAAAGTATTTTCTGGTGCGTTGGCCCGTGCTCCCCGATGAGCAAATTGAATAGCGGGCTTACGAAGCGACGGAAGACGTTGTTGCACTAAAACATCATTCTCCATTACTACCGAGACGCGCAAGATTGGTTCTAACGTAGCGGTGTGGTGACTTTCGTTCTCATATCCTCGCTCTCCTTCGGTACAGCGTTTTTGCTCTTATGGCGGACGGCGTCCCTCGTGCAGTTAGAGGTAGAGAGAACCGTTAGAGGAATAGAAAACGCGTCGGTTGCCCTAGGTGGAATAAGCCAAGAAATTGAGCGTGCTGAAGTTCATTTGGCGCGTCTAACGAAGCTACGCATACGGCGCTTGGTAGTGAGTCGCATCTTTAGTCACCCTCCACGACGTCTCCCAAGGCGACACAGGACCTAGCCTCATTGTTGTGAATCTCACGCCCAACGAGATACTGATTATTTGCCTAGTGGCGTTGATCGCCTTGGGACCCAAACAGCTCCCTGAAACGGCTCGTAAAATTGCAAAGGGTTTCGGTCAGTTACGGCGTCAAAGTTCGCAACTGCGGGCCGAGTTCACATCGGTAGTTGATCAAGCGGTCGAGGAATCACACGACCAAGAACTTCTGCGCCGAGCTAAGGAAACCGATAGCTGCGCGTCACAGGACCCAAACCCTAGAGATCTCCAATGAGTCGTTGGAAGAGACCGACATCTCCTCCAACGACGTTTTGGGAACATGTAACGGAACTTCGTGCGCGCTTAATCGGCAGCATGATCGCCGTCGCGTTGGCCTCACTGGTCGGGTTGCTCTCCTACAACTGGTTGCTCGAAAATATTTTCCTCCCCCCATATTGCCGAGTGCTTGACGGCCAAGGAATAGACAGAGCCTGCACGTTGGTTATCACAGAACCATTAGACGGTTTCAAAACCCGGATACGCGTTTCTGTGTATGTGGGACTCCTGATTGCTATGCCAATTCTGCTGTGGAACCTGTGGCGGTTCATCACGCCGGCTCTTGACAGACGAGAAAAGCGTTATGCCATCCCATTCGTGCTCAGCGGTGTTTTTCTTTTTGTTTGCGGTGCATTTGTCGCCTATGCAACTTTCGAACGCGCGCTTGAGTTTCTTATCTCTTTCGGGGGAGACACCGTCGATCCGTTGTTTTCTCCCGGGGCGTATCTCGGTTTGATGACCTACATGATGATTGCATTTGGTGTCGGGTTCGAGTTCCCGATTGTGTTGGTGTTCCTGCAGATGGCGAGAGTAGTTACTCCTAGACAGCTAAGTAGCTCCCGGCGATACGCGATCGTTGGAATTGTCGTGGTGGCAGCCGTCATCACGCCGTCCGGCGACCCGGTGTCATTGGCTGCTCTTTCCATACCGATGTATATGTTTTTTGAACTCTCAATTCTCGTTGGGTTGTTGATCCAATGGGCGAGGCGTCGCAGAGAAAGCACAGAAAGCAGATGATCAACGACCCGATTGAGGCAGGTTCAAAATTGCTCCAGGAGCGTGGAGTAACAGCGGACGATTTCCAGATTCGGAGTTTCGCAGTCATTGATAGCGGATGTTCCGTGCTGGTCGCAGCACCCACTTCGTCTGGTAAGACGCTGGTGGCTGAATATGCAATTGAAAAGGCTTTGGCGACAGCTATGACAGTCGTTTATACAACTCCAATCAAAGCGCTTTCTAACCAAAAGTTCAAAGACCTCTGCAAGTGGTTAGGTAAGGACAAAGTCGGATTATTGACGGGCGACAATGCCATACGCCCCAACGCCGAGGTGGTAGTCATGACTACCGAAGTGCTTCGCAACATGATCTACTCGGGTAGCCCTGCCCTAGATAACCTCGGATTAGTTGTCCTCGATGAGGTTCATTTTCTCCAAGACCCGTATAGGGGACCTGTTTGGGAAGAAGTGATTATGCAGGTTCCCCAGTCAGCGCGTTTGGTGTGCCTGTCGGCGACGGTAAGCAACGCCGAAGAATTAGCTGGATGGATTGGGGAAGTACATAGTGAGTGCGAAGCGATCATCGAGACCACTCGGCCAGTTGAGCTCCATGATCATTTCCTCGTCTTTGACAAACGACACCGACGAGTCCAGGAATTTAGAACCCTCAGAAATGGTGAAAGGAATTTCGAAGTAGAGCGATATCTCGGCAAGATGAGCGAACAAAGGAGCCGAGGTCCCCAAAGACGCGGAGGTGCCGTTGGCCGCCCTCGCAGAAACGAAGTCATAACCCATCTCGAGGATTCTGATCGATTACCGGCAATTTTCTTTGTGTTTTCGAGGCAGGGTTGTGACGACGCAGTCCAAAGTTGCCTTGATCACAACGTTGACTTTCTCGACGGTCGCGAGAAGTCTCGGGTAGAGCAGATCGTTGAGCAACACATCGAAGAGATCACACAACAAGATCTGTCGCTCTTGAATTACGAGAAGTGGTTGGATGGTTTGAAGGCCGGAATAGCCTCACATCACGCTGGAATGGTTACACCTTTCAAAGAAGCAGTTGAAGACTGTTTTACGGCTGGACTGTTGAAAGTGGTGTTCGCAACCGAAACCCTTGCAATGGGCGTCAACCTACCTGCGAGGTCGGTCGTGGTTGAACAGCTGAGCCGCTTCAGAGGGGAGGGCCACGTGGTTCTCACACCAGGGGAGTACACCCAGCTAACAGGTCGAGCAGGTCGTCGAGGTATCGATTCAACTGGTCACGCATACTCGCTGTGGAGTCCCTACGAATCGTTTAGCGAGCTAACACAACTGGCCAAAAGCAATGAGTTTATTTTGGAGTCGGCATTCCGACCGACCTACAACATGGCCGCAAATCTAATGGCGCGAGCCCAACGCGAAGCAGCTCTGGGTCTTTTGGAGAAATCCTTTGCCCAATACCGAGCCAACAGCCATGTAGTTCGGCTAACAAAACAATTAGACAAGAGCAAAGCATCATTGAAGACCGCTCAGGTAGAACTCAAACGATTAGGCGTCGTCGACAACAAGGTTTCACCTAATAGAGAAAAATCTACTAGCGATGTATCGGCGTCCCTGCAAGAACTTCGACCAGGCGCCGTGATAGCTCGGATTCAAGGTACTGAGACTCAGTATCTTCTCGTGTTAGGCACTACGAGTCGACGCGGCGGAGAACGCCGGGTTCGAGTTGTTACCCCCAGAGGCAAGGTAATGATGCTCACGGCCAACGATTTCGACGCCGGTCCAGAGGTTCTGTCGAATCTAGAGCTCCCGAAGCCGTACGCGCCGAACCGGCGTGAATACCAACGCACATCGGCGAAAATGCTCAAGCAGCAGCTGACAGAATTGGGAATCTTGATAGAAGTCCGCCACCCGGATGGAGACCTTCGCGCTGAACGTATGAAAGCTCACCGACGAGTTGAGGCAGCTGAAGGCCGCATTTCAACTCTCCGGGAGCAAATGGCGGTTACTGAAGGCGGTTTAGCACGTTCATTAGTCGCAATTGAAGAGGTTATGGAGATCTTTGAATGTGCCGCATCTTGGCACCTCAGCCCGCGCGGCGAAATATTGCAGGGCATCTTTCATGAAATGGATCTCCTTGCAGCACTCTGCGTGGATGGGGCGGTCTTCGACGACGTTTCCCCACCGGAATTAGCGGGACTGATCTCAGTGTTGACCTATGAACACAGAAGTCGGCTTGAACCTCCGCCACCGTGGTTTCCGAACCAGACGTCCAAACACAAGGCAGAAGAAATTGCCAGATACAGCGCCAAAATTCGCCACGAGGAAACCAAGCGGGGACTTCCCGAAAGCAGGACTCCCGACCCAACGATTTTCGGGCAAGTACACGGTTGGGCATCAGGTCATGAATTGAGCGAAGTACTTGATGATGACACCCCGGCAGGCGACTTTGTGAGGAATATCCGTCAAGTAGTCGACTTGCTTGGACAACTCGCGGATACGACGCGTTCACGGTCACTGAAAAATAATGCAATTGAGGCTGCACGTCTTCTAGACCGGGGATTAGTTTCAGCGGCAGCCCGCGTTCAAGACACCGATGAAGGTGATGGGCACTCAGATGACCATTGAACGGGGCCAAGATTGGGGAGGGCCTGCCCCAGTTGGTGGAGTCGATCATTTTGCCTCGAGCGACATTGAGCTGAGAGGTATCGTCGAAACAAATTGGATGAATCAAACTCCGATCCCAGTCGTCGGCCTTACTGGCGGTGACCTTTGGAGAGCATTAGGGGCGCCTGTCGGAGGAGATCGCCGTTTACGGGGCAAAGAAGCCCGCCAGGTATCGATTGACGTCATGGAGGTCCACCTAGGGGAGCAGCGGCACATGGCAGTCGCTCACATTTTCTTTCTCACGAGCTGGTGGCAGGGTCCAGTCACTGCAGTAATGAATTCGGAATGGCGCGGCCGTTGGCGGGTAGCGCCAAAGGCTCACCCCAACGACGGATGGCTGGACTTCTTAGCCGGTGACTTGCCAATTCGGCAGCGCCTCCTAATGCGACAACGGCTGATTACAGGCGACCATCTTCCGAACTCAGCCATTACCTCAAGACGAATAAAAGAATTTAGCCAAGAATTTTCTCGGCCCACGCGGGCCATATTGGACGGAGTCGACGAGGGTCGACATGACGCCGTCTCTCTCAAGGTTTTGCCGGACGCCTTAACAGTCATTTACTGAAGGATCCAAGTCGGAGGGTGCGCGACTGTGTCGGCGGATCGCCCTACGATCAAGTCTGGCTAACGATTCAGCTCTGACAGTGTCCGCTAACCCGAATCTCATCTTGAACAACTACGCGATAGAACAATTCACCGATACCGAAGAGGATATTCTTCGGCGCTACTTCACGAACCTCGATCAACCAGTGTTCGCGCTTGTCAATTTGCCAGAAGTAGTAAAGGGCGCCCTGTTTGCGCGGTACAGCAGGACCCACAAGAGCTTGCGACGCTTGTTCTTGGATGAATTCGTTGAAGATCTTGATGTCTCAGGTGACCACTCAATTGACGCAACTGTAGGCCTTGCCAAGGCAGAGGAACTGTACCAACGGGTGTTCGTCGAATACGGAGATGACTCAGTCGCACAGCTCGGAGGAGTGCATCTCGCTTGCGAGCAGGCATCGAACCTCCTAACCAAGGTTCTCGAATGGGGAAGGCTCATGTCTTACCTGGAGCAATCAACCCGTTATCTGAGTTATGACACCAGGATCGACGGCAGATACAGGTACCACCGTGACCCGGAGGTCTTGGCGTCTCCACTAGGTACGCGCTACGTAGGAGAGATGGACCGGATCTTCGATACATATGCTGAGCTAGTTCCTCTGCTGCAAGAATTCTATAAAACGCAACATGCCCAAGGTAGCGATATCGGGGATCTCGCTTATCGTCAAACCATTCGAGCGAAGGCCTTCGATGCCGTCAGAGGCCTTTTGCCCGCGGCCAGTCTTTCAAACGTAGGCATCTACGGCACAGGACAAGCTTACGAGGCTCTCCTTTTACGTATGCGAGCCCACTCGCTCCCCGAAGCACGTTCCTACGCCGACCTGATGCTCACCGAGCTGCGAAAGGTCATTCCCTCATTCCTTCGGCGAGTAGACGTGGAGGATCGAGGAATCGCTTGGTCCAATTATCTTCAGGAAAACCAGACCGCAATGAAGGCCTTCGCCAAGTCACTTCTCGCTGACTCAGCTCCTAGGCAGGTCGAAGAAGTTGAACTTATTGACTGGGATCCTGATGGCGAGCGCAAGATGCTCGCTGCGATGCTGTATCCCTACAGCCACCTGCCCGAGACTCAATTGGTTGATGTCGTCGACCGTCTCACCAACGATGAACGCATGGGCCTGATCCGGCGTTACGTCGGTGACAGAGCTAACCGACGACATCGTCCCGGACGGGCACTGGAACGTCTCGACTACCGGTTTGATATTCTTGGTGATTACGGGGGCTTTCGGGATTTACAACGACACCGATTGCTGACTATTGAATGGCAGTCACTCACTCCAGAACATGGCTATGAGGTACCTGAGGCTGTAACCAGCGCTGGCTTAGGTGACCGATACGACGGTGTGATGGAAAGATCATCCGCCCTGTATGAACTACTCCTTCAGGATTTTCCAGAACAAGCTTCATATGCAGTGTCGATGGCTTTTCGAGTGAGGTATGTCATGCAATTCAACGCCCGCGAGGCGCTCCATATGATTGAGCTCCGGAGTCAACCTCAAGGTCACCCGAATTATCGACGAATCGCCCAGGCGATGTACCAACAGATAGCCGCAAAGGCCGGCCATTTAGCAGTCGCTGAGATGTTCAGCTATATCGACCTCACAGCAGGTGAAGATGGCCGATTGCAAGCCGAGAAAGCCCTTGATGCGCGGCGGTCGACGCGATGATAGAAGGAGTTCGTTTTGCAACTGTGGAAGACCTGAGTGTTTTGGCAGAGTTCGCTGCACAGGCCGTAGAAGAACAAATCGATAACAGAGGTGGAGCAATCTGGAGTAGACGAGATACACGCAGTCAGCCCTACAGAGTAAGCCTAGAAGCAGCGTTCAATGATCCTGACCAGGATCTTTGGGTTGGTCTGATCGATCAGGTGCCTGTCGGGTACGCCGTGGCGAAAGCGGAAATCCTCAGGACTGGAGAGATATTGGGATCCGTGTCCGATCTCTGGGTCGAACCTGCCGCCCGTGAAGTCGGTATTGGGGAAGCGCTCATCAATGAGATCATTCAGTGGTGTAAAGAACGGCATTGCATCGGAATTGATTCCTTAGCGCTCCCCGGCAACCGCGCCACTAAGAATTTTTTCGAGACCTTCGGATTTAAGGCTCGCCTTCTTACGGTTCACCACCCTCTAAACACTGAGTGACGTGAGCCTCCGAAGTTCACCTTTATGTTGCGTGGGCGCTGTCTTGCTCTGGGAGCGCAAACTGCTCCTAATTGAAAGAGGTAAGCCTCCTGCCATGGGGTTTTGGTCCATTCCAGGGGGGCATGTCGAACCTGGAGAAAGCTGGCAAGACGCCGTTGAGCGAGAGGTAAGAGAAGAGACAGCGCTCGAAGCCACCTGTGGTGCCTTTCTTGGTTGGGTTGAACGCGAAAGCAGGGGGCAGCGTTATTTGATTGCGGACTTTGAGATAGACGTAACGAATCCCGGCGTGGCGAAGGCGGGTGACGACGCATCAGACCTGATGTTTGCTGACAGTACCGATCTTGAACAGCTAAAGATAACTGCTGGCCTGAGGGAATTTTTGAGGCAGCATGAGGTGATTGACCTCTAACGGCCCTTCCAGATAGGGTCGCGCTTTTCTACGAAGGCAAGTGGTCCTTCGTTAAAGTCCTCCGTCTTCAAGACGACGCGAAAGTGTTCCTTGGTGATTCCCCAACCCTCTTCGTCGGACATGCCTTGGGTCTCCAACACCACTTTGCGACTTTCGCGAACGGCAATTGGGGCATTGACGACGATCCTGTGAGCTAAATCAGTCGCAGATGCAATTACTGCACCAGGTTCGCAGAGTTCATTCACAAGACCCAGCTGAAAAGCACGTTCGGCCGAAATGGTGTCACCAGTCAATGCCAGCTCCATCGCTACGTTGCGGGCAATAGATGCAGGTAGGCGAAACAGGCCTCCCGCTCCAGCTATCAGGCTTCGCTTAACTTCCGGAATACCAAACGTTGCAGCAGATGAGGCGACAACAAGGTCACAAGAGAGCACAATTTCCAGACCCCCAGCCAAGGCGGGTCCATCAACAGCTGCAATTAGCGGTTTGGTTCGTGGGTAGCGAACGAGTCCGGCGAAGCCGCCCTTTTCGGTTTCGATCCTCTTTCCGCTGCTGACTGATTTAAGGTCAGCTCCGGCGCTGAAGACAGGTCCGTTCGCTGCGAGAATCCCTACCCAAGCCTCATCATCCGACTCGAAGTCATCCAAATGGGCTTCAAGTTCAGAAGAAACCTCATGGCTTACGGCATTCCTTGCTTCAGGCCTATTCAGGGTAAATAGTCCTATGTTCCCATCTTTTTCATAAGTGACGACCATGGCTCAGGTTCCTTTTTAGTTGGAAGGTTCTTTCGGTGGATCGTCATTTATTGCGGACTCATCTAACGGCTTTTGGTCGGTGAGTTCCGCGTTTGCCGCCTCGAGAGGGAGTGGCACAGAAGAGTCCGGTGCTGACTCGATTGTGGTCTGTGTGCTGCCATCATCTGAATCGGTGGTGGTCGGGACCGAAGTTTCAGAATCGGTTTCGATTGGAGATGCAACGCCGTCAGATTTTTCCGCAGACGTTTGGTTGGTGTTCTTTGGAGGTTTGGGGGGGCGCTTGCCACTCTTTCTTTTGCCACGGGTCCGCTTGGCTGGTTCGATTCCAAACTGCTTGGCGATCTCTGGTATTCGATCAGAAATCTTGGTGATCACGTCGATCAGTTCCTTGCCCGGTTCTGCGGGAATTTGAGCCAAAACAACATACGGTCGCACAGGAGAAAAGGCCATTGCTTCTAGGACGATTCCTAATCGTTGCTGGCTGACGTCTCCGCCTAAAGCTTGGTTTGCTTGGACGGTGAGAGTTTCCGCGATGTCAGGTGGCAGGGGGCTCCCAGCCTTGGGCGGGCGAGAGCTAAGCCTCAAGGCGCGAACCACCCGTTCTTCCTTCAGCGCTGAGCGAATTTCGTCCTGCCACTCGGTCTGAGCTTTTTCAACCCGTTGGTTCAGGCCGGCCCGAATTTTTTCTGTTAGTTCACGGCTTTCGTCATCGCGTGCCGAGTCCTCAGCGGCTACCAGAACGGTCCGAAGGTCTCGAATGTCTACGTCTTCAATAGTGGCTAGGGCGGCGTCAGCACGATCTCTCCACTCGGCAATCTTGAGTTGCGGAAGTAACGCCTCGGCAAGGGTGATCAACGCGTCAGCTCGAACCGCTTCCCCACCTTCTTGTGTTGCGCGCTGATTCTGCGCTTCTATTTCCTTTCGAACCGCAGCAATACCGCCGCGAGAGACCTGATCAGCAATAACACGCTGTTCTTCCGGAAGGGCGTCGATAAAAGCCTTACGGTGAACACGACCCGGTTTGAGTTTCTTCGCCTTCGGCTTTGGGGGAGCATCCGACTTCGGTTTGCGCCCGCGCCGTTCATCATCCTTGTTGGTTCTATTCTTGGTTCTTTGTCGGTTATCGGCGGAATCTCGCTTCGCACCCTTTTTGTTGCGCTTGTCGCCACCTTTGCGTCGATCTGACCGTCCTTTGCGTGCCAGTTGGGTGGTAACGCCACCAACGGCGTTTTCGCCGCCAATGAGTTCAATGCGTTCGTCATCGGGCCGACCGCTGCGCCCCTTGGGTGGTAATACTGAAGTAACGAAGATCCCATCGATTTCGAAATCGGCGTCAGCTCGACACACGTCGCCAACGGAGGCTCCGTCGTAGAGAAGCGTCCCCTCCAGACTTCCCTTAGGTTCTTTGGCGCCGGCGGCTCGCCAGGTCCAAGTTCCATCGTCGCGCTGACTCGTCAGTTCGACCTCGATACGTCGGCTCATTGTTGCTCCGGGCTTTCCGGCTAGTCGGGCGGGAGGCGGCAGGGGAGAAGTGGCCCCCTCGCTGGTCCCTATGTACAGACTTAAACGTTACCGAAATGGTAGGGCGGTGACGCACATAGGAGCCAACAGCTTTTTGTCCCTGAATAACCTCACTTGAGGGCTGGAGCGTCCTACCCTCGGCTCAACGGACGAAAACACCAGGAAAGTCATGGCTAAAGCGAAGGCACCCGAACAAATAGCACGCGAAATCGTCGACGTTCCAGTCGATGACGAAATGCGCAACTCTTTCATGCCTTATGCGTTATCAGTGACGACCAGTCGAGCGATCCCCGACGTAAGAGATGGACTAAAGCCTGTTCAAAGACGAATTCTTTACGTCATGGCTGACCTAGGTTTACGGCCGGGCACCCCCTTTCGTAAATCTGCTGGAGTAGTGGGTGAGGTGATGGGTAAATACCATCCTCACGGAGATAGCGCCATCTATGAAGCGATGGTGCGCATGGGTCAGGGGTTTTCGATGGCAGTTCCTTTCGTCGACCCGAAAGGCAACTTTGGGAGCTTGGATGATCCGCCTGCCGCATACCGATACACCGAGGCGCGATTAACGCCTGCCGCTATGACTATGGTGCGAGACCTGGACGAAGAGACAGTTGATTTTGTTTCAAACTTCGACGGCGAACGGGATGAACCAATTTGTCTTCCGGGCGCGCTGCCGAACTTGTTGGTTAATGGGGCTTCGGGAATAGCTGTTGGTATGGCTACAAACATGCCCCCTCACAATCTCGCCGAGGTCGCAGCAGCTATCGAACATGTACTCACGAAACGGCGACCGAAACCGACGGTCGACGAATTAATGAAACATGTTGAAGGTCCTGATTTCCCTACGGGGGGCGTGATCGTTGATGACGGTTCACTGCGAGAAGCCTACGAATCAGGACGCGGCACGATACGGATTCGGGCGAGAGCAGAAATCGAGAATATTACTCCTCGACGACAGGGAATCATCGTTACTGAGTTGCCTTATGCGGTGGGCCCCGAGCGTGTTCAAGCAAAAATTCGGGAACTTATTGGTGTCGGAAAGCTTGAAGGAATTGCGACGGTTGTAGATCTGTCCGATCGACATCACGGCCTGCGACTGGTTATCGAATGTAAATCAGGCATTGGCCCACACTCACTATTAGAGAAGCTTTACAGGCTTACACCATTAGAGGAAAGCTTCGGAATCAACAATGTGGCACTTGTTGACGGCGTGCCGACGACACTTGGGCTTCGGGCCCTGTGTCAGCACTACATCGATCACCGGTTGGACGTAATAGTACGGCGAGCCACATATCGACTAAGACGCGCCGAAGAGCGAGAACATATCCTCCTAGGGCTTTTACTAGCGCTCGACAATATTGAAAGGGTCATCGCAATCATCCGAGGTTCCCAAGATGCAGTTAAAGCCAAATCAGAACTGATTGATGAACTGGAATTAACTGATGTCCAGGCAACCCATATTCTCGATATGCAACTACGTCGTCTGACAGCACTTGAGGTGGACAGGCTCCGCGAAGAACTTGCAGAGGTGCAAACAGATATAGCTCAGCTAAAGAAACTGCTGTCGTCTGAAACGAAGCAACGAAATACAGTTCGTGATGAATTGCGTGAATTAGTAAACGAATTCTCAGAATCTCGAAGGAGCAAGGTCACGAAGGCGTCGGATCTCGTAGTTATTGACGACGAAATCGAAGAGTATTCCGACGAAAATATCGAAGAAATGGGAGACCAGCCAACCTTGGTGACATTGTCGACCTCCGGGCTACTGGGACGACGGTCACCAGACGACGAGTTCAATGTTAAGCCAGGTCGTCACGATGTAGTGGCGAAGAGCCTCGAGACAACCATCTTTGCAGGGGTTTCGGCGGTAACCGATCAGGGTCGAGTGCTAACGGTTCGAGCCCGCGAAGTTCCTGAAATGGTCAGGGGAAGTCGCGGGGCCTCAGTCACTGAAATGTTTTCTCTGGGTCGAGGCGAAAAGGTCGTTGGTTTATTCGGTGAAGCCAATGATCCGATAATGCTGGTAACTCGCAAGGGAGTCACCAAACGTATTGACTCGGATGCTCTCAAACGGCTCAGGTCAGGCAGCTCCGCCATCAATCTAAAGAACGATGATCGCGTGAGCGCAGCGTTCGCTGCCGGTGATGATAGTGAAGTTGTTATGGTCGCCTCAGACGGGCAAGCACTAAGAACCCCAGCTAATGGGATCTCTATCCAAGGGCCAGGCGCAGGGGGAGTTGTGGGTATGAAGTTGAAGCCCGGTGCCAACCTGATAGCGGCTGGAATTGTTGAGTTCGGAGCGGCAGTCATAATTGTCAGCGACGAGGGAGCGATAAAGGCGACAGATCTAGCAGAAATTCCCAGCAAAGGCAGAGCAACCGGGGGTGTCCGAACTGTCAAGTGGCGAGATTTCGAGACCACGGCAGTGTTTGCTTGGGTTGGACGGAGTCAACAACTGGCAGCGGTCGTGGCAGATCCTCTCGACGAGAAAAAGGCCGACAACACACCAATGCCACTGTCATTGGAACTCACCCGTCGAGATGGACTCACGGCAAGCCAAGAAAGTCGCGTGTTGCTAGTAGGGGAGTACCCCCTGTAATGGCCGCCGCTACTAAAGGAAACCCAGCTAAAAATACCGGAACTTACAACGCCGATCAGATAGAGGTGCTTGAAGGCCTTGAGGCCGTTCGAAAGCGGCCAGGCATGTACATAGGCGGAACAGGCTCCGGCGGATTGACCCATCTCTTATGGGAAATTATCGATAATGGGGTTGATGAGGCAGCAGCCGGTCACGCCAAAGTGGTCGAAGTTACCTTCCACTCGGACGGATCCTATGAAGTCGCTGACGATGGACGAGGTATTCCAATCGAGAAAAAGGAAGGGAATATCACGGCCTTAGAGGTCGTGTTTACTGAATTGCATGCCGGAGGGAAATTCGGCAACGGAGCCTATGGAGCGTCAGGTGGACTCCACGGAGTTGGAGCATCGGTAGTCAACGCTTTGTCCGATCGCATGGAGGTCGAAGTTGATCGTAAGAGTTCAACCCACAGGCTGGAATTTAAGGACCAAGTCGCTGGGCAGCGCGCGCAAAATGGCCGATTCACTGCAGGGCACGCGCTCAAAAAAGTGGGAAAGGTACCTTCGAACCGAACTGGCACCAGGGTTCGGTTTTGGCCCGACAAAGACATCTTTGACCCAGAAGCATCAATTGACTATGACGAGGTTAGGGAGCGTCTCGGGCAGGTCTGTTTTTTGGTGCCCGGTCTGAAAATTAGACTTGCCGACAAACGTAAAGGCTCGAAGCGTTCGAGCGAAGAATTCGTATCTAAAGGCGGTCTGTCCGATTACGTCGACTTCTTGTCAGGGGATAACCAACCAGTTACCGGCTTAGTCCGGGTAGAGGGCGTAGCCGACTTCCTAGAGAAAGTACCAGTCGACGGGAAGTTAACTGAAGTGACGCGAGAATGCCACGTCGATATCGCCCTCAGATGGGTCCAGAATTATGAGAGTCGAATTATCAGTTTTGTTAACACCATCCCCACACCAGACGGAGGTACACACGTCGCCGGCTTCGAACGTTCGCTGACCATGGCCCTCAATCAGGCTCTCAGCGCAGCTGATCTGCGAAAGCTACGAAAACTCAAAGATGGTGCCAAAGTCCAGAAGGAAGACGCGCAGGAGGGCCTAATCGCTGTAGTTCGGGCCGTATTCCCGGAACCACAGTTTCGGGGCCAGACCAAGCGCGAATTAGGGACTCCGGAAGCCCAAAAGATTGTTGGCGCCGTTGCTCGCGACGGTTTGAAAGAGTGGTTTGACGGTTCAGCGAAAGGGTCGAAGAAGGTTCACGTCAAGGCGATTCTCGACAAGGTGGCTGATGCGATCGTCAATCGGGTTAGCACAAAGCAAGCACTGGACAATCGTAGGAAAGCAGCGCAACTGGGCAACAACGGACTACCCGACAAATTATCTGATTGCCGCCTACACCCGGATGGTGAGTTGCTCATAGTCGAAGGGGATTCTGCGGCTGGGCCAGCGAAAAGAGCTCGCGACAGCGCTTGGCAGGCAGTTCTGCCGCTCCGCGGCAAAGTTGTCAACGCTGGTAAGGGAACCAAAAAAGCAGTCCTCGATAACGCTGAAGCCAGAGCGTTATTCACTGCAGTCGGTGGGGGATCGGGACCTGAGTTCGATTTGTCCGCCCGACGGTACGAGCGTCTTATTCTTCTTGCCGATGCTGATGTAGACGGTAGTCACATCAGATGTCTGGTCTTAACCCTCATCTACCATTACATGCGGCCTCTGCTGGAAAACGGTCACGTCTACGCAGCTCAACCACCTACTCACGCATTGATCCTTGGGCAAGATAAAGAATTCGTTTATTCGGAAGATGATTTGGAGAGACGAGCCTCCGAATTGACCGAAAAAGGAAGGCGTTACCGGGTCACGCGTTTCAAGGGTCTCGGCGAGATGGATGACGATGAACTTTTAGAGACCACGCTCAACGCGGAGACCCGGGTGCTTCGTCGAATAACGCTTGAAGATGCGAAGAAAGCCGAGAAGGCGTTTGAGGTGATGATGGGTGCTCCTGTCGAGCCTCGAAAGGACTTCATCGTCAAGCACAGCAAAGATTACGGCCACGCGTTAGACGTATAGAGCCTGCACCTTCGCTGTGCGCCCCATCATGCAAGAAACGTTTGTTCCTAGTCGTCGAAGCTCACCAGGATCGCCGCGTTAACCATTGTCAGTTGGTCCTTGCCGTTCGGAGAAGGAACATCCAGTCCACCCGGAACCACTGTCACTGTGACTGTGCCATAAGGGATCTCCTTAGCTACCTCCGCTGAATCGATTACGCCGTTCGGTGACGCGCCCAGGACCACCTCAATGTTCATGTCGTTTGGTGACTTGCCTGTGACTTCAAAGAAGTTCAAACTGCTGTGACGCAGAGCATCGGAAATGGCTCGTTTAGCAGCTTTGGTGTAATCAGACCCATGAACGTCGACACCTAAACCCAACTCAGTGATCCAACGCTTCTGTGCCACTGCCACAACTTAGCTGCAGGGAGCTCGCTGTGAGCAGGCGCCCAACCTGAAGCGCTGAGCCGGTTTTCAGGTCGTCAAAAGGGGTGCGTTGCTCTCATGGATGGTGTTGCCTGCGTTTTCGATTAATACTGGAGCTATGGGTGAGCGACTAAGAGACTGTGTAGCGATAATTACTGGCGGCGCGCGAGGACAAGGAGCGGCAGAAGCTCGGCGTTTCGTCGACGAGGGAGCCTTCGTCGTGATCGCAGACGTCTTGGACAGTGAAGGGCAAGCCCTCGCCAAAGAGCTTGGTCATTCGGCGACTTTCCGTCACCTTGACGTCACCGATGAAGAGAATTGGGCATCGGTGGTTAGGGGCCTTGTAGATGAGGGCAAATCCATAGATATTCTCGTAAACAACGCAGGGATTCTGCTGTTCGATCGCCTTACCCGATCCTCCAGAGAGGATTTCGAACGAATTATGGAAGTCAATTGCACGGGTGTTTTCTTGGGAATGCAGGCTGTGGTTGATGAAATGAAGAAACAGCAGAGTGGCTCAATAGTTAATATTTCCTCCGTAGCAGGTCTCCAAGGTGTTGGCTTTCAGTTCTCTTATTCAGTTAGTAAGTGGGCGGTGCGAGGGATGACTAAATCTGCTGCGCATGAACTGGCCCGTCACAACATCAGAGTCAACTCGGTGCACCCAGGCCTGATCGAGACAGCGATGCTCGACCAATTCCCGGATAATCTCCAACCCAGGGTCGAGTCTCTTGTCCCCATGGGCCGAAGCGCAGAGGCTGCAGAGGTCGCTGAGTTGGTTTTGTGGCTAGCGTCCCGTGAAAGCAGCTACTGCACCGGATCGGAGTTTGTTATAGATGGCGGATTGTCAGTCGGATAGCCCCGTAGACCATCAGCCTCAGATCCCGACCCGCTTTTAACCGTCGTTCGTTGCCTGCGGAGGTAGTAAATCGTGAGCCAAATTGACCAACTTGCCGAGGGACTCATGTTTCCCGAGGGCCCAGCTATCGGACCAGACGGCGCCCTTTATGTGACTGAACTCGCTGGGCAACGGATCTCAAGGATCGCCGAAGACGGAACCGTTTCCACATATGCCCACACAGGCGGCGGGCCAAATGGTGCAGCGTTCGACACCAGCGGTGACTTGCTGGTCTGCAACAACGGCGGAAGGTGGCCATCGGATGTGCCTTCGACTGCTGAGTCAGGTGAGCCTGACAACGGACCCGGTGTGATGCAACGCGTCAACGCTGCCGGGGAAATTATCGGAGACCTTGATGAAATCGATGGAGTACCACTCAATTCACCAAACGATGTCTGCTTCGATCAACATGGTGGCTACTACTTCACCGACCCCGTGTGGAGCGGACTTGTCGGCGGAGAAAAAACCGGAGGATCAGTGTGTTACGTCGATATTGATGGCAACGCTTCTCGGGTCGCAACGGACATTGGGTTTCCGAACGGCCTGGGTGTCCGGGCGGACGGCCGAATCCTTATTGTGTGTGAATCATTAACAGGCATGCTCCTCAGCTACCGAATTGAGGAACCGGGCATTCTGTCCCGAGCGCCTAAGCCCAACGGAATGATTGGGCGAAGATCAGTACCTGATGGATTTTGCTTCGATGAATTAGGGCGAATCATCGTCGCAGGGCATGGCTCAAGCAATATTTTCGTGCTCGGCGGAGAAGACGGGCGTCCTATCGAAGTTATTGAACTTCCCGAACCTGGGCCAACAAACTGCTGCTTCGGAGGAAAGGACTTCCGTACTTTGTTCATAACATCATCAGACCACGGACACGTCTTTGCAATGGAGTGGCCTGTCCCGGGAATGGCTTTGCACCAAACCCTCTGATAATCCGACTGTTGTGACGGTCACGAACAAACAGTTCCGCCTCTTTGGCGGAGATCTCGGTGACAGTGCCTTCGCATAAAACGCACATAATCTACATTATGTAACGTAGTAATCTTGTCTTGAAACTGGCAGCTTTCGTGATCTGTCCCCTTTCGGTGGCGAAATGAGGCTCAGACTCCCCGTTTAGGCGCTATACAAGGGGAACGTTGACTCTTGGAGGGGTAAATGGCTGAGGTAACAGTGAACATTCGCGACGATGGACCGTTGTTGGTGCAGGGGCCTTGCGTCCTGAAGGACCAGGCAGGAAATACCGTTCGGGAGAGCGACAATATGGTGGCCCTTTGTCGCTGTGGCTTGTCCAACACCAAACCAATGTGTGACGGAAGTCACACGGACAATTTCGATGGAACTCTCAACCCACCGGATTGAGATCGCGTTGTCACTGGCTCGTCATTGCCACTAATTGGGTTGGTCGACCTCGGCGGCGAAATGCTTCCATCGGCGGAGCTGGCCGTCTTCCATGTCCCACAGTTCGATGCCGTAGCCAAGCCTCGTGTCCCCATCCGGGGTTGTAAACGAACATTCGTAGGTAACAGTGATCTGGTTGCCATCGACTCCGCGACACGTTTTGGTCAGGGCGAAATCTCGCATGGTTGGAAGCATGGGCTCCCAGTAGGCGAGGTAGGCGTCTCGACCCTCCACTAACGGGCGGCCATTGAGAAAGATCTCGACGTCTGGGTGGAATCCGTCCCGAAGGAATTCGATGTCTTGGTTAGCGTGGGCGGCTACGTAGGCTTCTTCGAAACCCTTGGTGATCTTTATTGCGGTTTCGAGTTTCATACCTCAAGCCTAATGAAGTCTGGGGGCACCGCTCTCTCCGCACCCGATCGAGGCAATAGGGCGAAGCCCTAACGGTCTCGCCCGCCTGTTCGCTTCGGCGTTCCGCCACCGTAGCCCGTGTTGCGGCCGGCGGCTCCTTTGCCGGCTTGTTTTCCGCCGCCTTGAGATTGCTTGGCTTCAATGGCGAGTCTGACGTGTTCGGGCAACGCGTCTACCTTTGCCTTTTTTGGTTTTCGAACTGCTTTGGGTTTCTTTGGTCGGGCCACGCATTGATCTTATTTAAATACAGCGCTCCCCAGTGGTTTTAGCGAGTCCGTCGTCTCATAGCGGTTATGTGACCATCATTTACCTCGATGCCTTCACGACGCAGTAGTTCTGTTTGGCGCGTCTCGTGGCCCGGCGCGAGGCGCCCGTCGGCAGTAACTATCCGCCACCAGGGAAAGCCCGAGTTCTCTTGTAGAAATCGGCCGACAGCCCGAGCGCTTCTCGGGTACCCAGCTTCTTCCGCTACCTCGCCGTAGCTCAAGACGTCACCTTCTTCGAGTGAAGCTAAGACCTCCCCCACCGCTGCCGCAAAGGTTCGAGTGGAGTTAACTGGGTTGGTTTGCACGCATAGATGTTGTCAGATGATTACTCTTGTCATACAAGGCTTTCTAATTTCTTATCAGGCGTTTCTTATTACCGCAGGGGGCAGTATGGCCGAGTACGACATTCACATCGCTGGAGGGACCATCGTTGATGGGACTCGAGTACCTCGCTATCAGGGCGATCTATGGATAAAGGACGGTCGGATATCAAAAATC
>MDSV01150200.1_pt1 | contig 24702 bp, 28 predicted proteins | sample 810851 | NCBI WGS metagenome assembly MDSV01 (sample SAMN05326640, study PRJNA326480) | marine metagenome | isolation source: seawater | place: Atlantic Ocean: North East | collected 2012
ATTGATGTTTATACTATTATTTATTAAATAAGACAGAAAATTAATATTTTCTAGGGTCAGAATGACACATAATATTATTGATTATGATTGGTATTGCTCTTTATAAACCAGATATTCCTCAAAACACAGCATCTATTTTAAGGCTTTGTGCCTGCTTTGGATTAAAAATGCATATTGTTGAACCTTGTGGCTTTAATCTAAATGATTCAAGATTTAAAAGAGTAATTATGGATTATATTAATCAGAGTAGTATTATTAGATACGAAAATTTTAAAGAGCTAATAGAAAAAAACATAAACTCAAGAATTGTACTAATGACTACTAAGGCAAAAAAATCAATATATAAATTTAATTTTAAAAAAAATGACATTATTCTTCTTGGAAGAGAGAGCAAAGGTGTGCCTGAATATGTTCATAAAAAACTTACTGATAAATTAAAAATTCCTATATCTTCTCAGACTAGATCGTTAAATGTTGCAGTTACTGCTGCGATCTCAGCCGCAGAAGCTTTAAGACAAACAAAAAAATTTTGAAATGGATATTGAGGATAAAAAAACAAATTCTGATAAGTGGTTTTCGTATTTACAGGAACAAATATGTTCTCATTTTGAAAAACTAGAAAAAGAGTCAAACAGTTCAAAAAAATTTGTTTCTACAAATTGGAACAAAAGTATGCAAAATGGAGGTGGAAATTACAGAATTTTAAGTAATGGAAAAATATTTGATAAAGTCGGTGTAAATAAATCAACCGTTTCTGGCGTATTTTCAAAAAAATTTCGCAAAAATATTCACGGGGCACAAATAAATGGTAAATATTGGGCCTCTGGTATTTCCGTTGTTGCTCATATGAAAAATCCAAAAATTCCCGCAATACATTTCAACACAAGATTTATAGTAACTTCTAATAGCTGGTTTGGAGGTGGGATAGATTTAACACCATGTATTAAGGATATAAGGGAAGAAAAATATTTTCATACACATCTAAAGAAAGTCTGTAAAGAAAACAAAAAAAACTATAATAAATATAAAAGGTGGTGTGACGAATATTTTTTTTTACCGCATAGAAATGAGCAAAGGGGAATAGGAGGTATCTTTTTTGATTATGAGAAGGGTAAATGGGAAAAAGATTTTAAATTTGTTCGAGAAGTAGGTCTCAGTTTTATTGAAATATCAAAAAATATTATAAAAAGGAAAATAAAATTAAAATATTCTGATAATGATAAAGAAAAACAACTTTTTAAAAGAGGTAGATACGTGGAATTTAATCTATTATATGATAGAGGTACAAAATTTGGTTTAAACTCTGGGGGAAATACTAAGGCAATTTTGATGTCACTACCACCGAAAGCAAAATGGTAAATTAAATGGATAAAGAACCAATTACAAAAACTGGTTTAGAAAAGTTAAAAAAAGAATTAGAACATCTAAAAAATATTGAGCGTCCAAAGATTGTTGAAGCTATCTCAGAAGCCAGATCGCACGGTGATTTAAAAGAAAACGCAGAATATCACGCCGCAAAAGAACAGCAAGCGAAAATAGAGGGAAGAATATTGTCTATCAATGATCTAATAGCAAGGGCTAATGTAATTGATGTAACAAAATTAGACAATAACGGTAAAGTTATTTTTGGTTCTACAGTAACGGTTGAAGATTTAGAATTAAAAAAAAAGATAAAATATAAATTAGTTGGAGAAGATGAGGCGGACATTAAGTTAAATTTAATTTATTTTAAAAGTCCTATTGGTAAAGCTTTGATCGGAAAAGATTGTAAAGAAATGATAAGCGTTAAAACACCATCGGGAGAGAGAAATTTTGAGATTTTAAAAGTTGAGTATATTTAGTCTATAAGCGTATTTTTTTTAATTATTATTTCAAATTCTTCTGAAGATAAACTGAAGTTGTTATTAATCCAGGTTTTCTCAGCTTCTTTCAAAATTATACCAATTTTTTTTCCCTCCTTTATACCTCTTTCAAGTAAAATTTTACCGTTAAAAGGAAATTTTGGAACTGACATTTTTTTTATTGTTTTAAAAAGATTTATTTCATTGGTAGAAATTTTCTTTTTATCTAATAAATGCAAAGAAAATAGTATTTCTAAGTTTTTTACCCCAACATTGTATAAATTAGAGCGTAACTTTTTTTTAAAAAATTCCTTATCAGACCTTAGATCTTTAAATTTATTACCTATCAAATTTAATTTATCATGCATGTTATTTGATAATTTATATTTATGGCAAAAATACTCATGATTATTTTTCAGATCTATTAAAAGTACCGATAGTAGTAGTAATCTTGAATTTTCAATTTGGTTTTTTATAAATTTAAAATTTTTTAACCTATAAATATTTTCAAATTCTGGAAATATCAAAGTAAAAATTTCTAACAATTCTTTATTTTCTGTTATTTTGAAAAAATTTTCTAATTTTAATATTTTTAGTAATTCGGAAAGAACTCTTTCTTTTGAAAGATTTTTAATGCCATTTAAATTCAATTTTAAAGCTTGTAATGTTGATCGTTCAACAGAAGAGTCATATTGTATTGTAAATCTTAAAAATCTTATAATTCTAAGAAAATCCTCTTCAATTCTTGTTTGAGGATCGCCTATAAACTTTACAATATTGTTACTAAGATCATTAACTCCTTGCTGGGGGTCAAATAATTTTCCTTTTTTATTTAGATAAATTGCATTAATTGTGAAATCTCTTCTTTTAGAGTCTTCTTTCCAGTCATTAATTGTTTCAATTTCTGCATGTCTACCGTCAGTTTTTAAATCTTTTCTTAATGTTGTGACTTCAAATTTTGTTTGGTCATGAATTACTGTCACTGAACTGTGATCAATTCCAGTGTCTATTACTTTAAAATTAGAATGTTGAAGTTTTTTTTTTATTTCATCAGGTGTAAAGATGGTGGCTATATCAATATCGTCAATTTTTTTTGATTTTAAGTAATTCCTCACACATCCCCCTACAAACATTGCAACTTCTTTATCTTTTGGCTTACCATCTTCTAAAATTTTAAAAAGTATCTTTACATCTTTATTTTTATAGAACGGGAAAAAATACTTGCTTATAGTGTAGGTTAAATTTGCAAAAATTTTTTTCATTATTTTGGCTGGGGCACTAGGATTCGAACCTAGGATGGTGGTACCAAAAACCACTGCCTTACCGCTTGGCTATGCCCCAATATATTGCTTCATATATCATAAAAAAATTAAATTAAATAGTTTTTGTAATATCGCACCAATATTTGGGGTATTTTCTTTTTAATTTAATCATTGCCAATCTGGCAGTTTTTTTTGATTTAAAGAGTCCATAGCAAGCTGAACCTGATCCAGTCATTCTAGAAAAGATACAACCGTCTTGATCATTAATTAATCCTATTAATGAGGTAATTTTTGAATATTTTTTTTCTACTATTTTTTGTAAATCGTTTCGATCTTCTTTAATTTTTTCAATAAATTTTTTTCTGCCTATCTTTTTTAAATAAAGGCCTCCCGATGCCAAGCTAAAACTTTTTACCTCCCTATAAATATTTTTAGTTTCACAATTTATATTGGGGTATACTATTACAACAAATGAAGAAATATTATTTTTAGCTTTAAAAACTTTTCCCAAGGTGCTTTGAAATGAATAATTATTTAAAAACAATCTAAAATCTGACCCTACCTTTTTTTCGAAAACATTGATTAATTTTTCATTTAACTTATTTTTCAAAAAATATTTTGCTATATATGCTGAATTACTTGTTCCACCTCCTAATCCCGCATAAACAGGGATATTCTTTTTAACTATAATTTTATAAAAATATTTTAGTACTTTAAGTCTTCTAAGAATATGTAATGTGTCGATAATTGTATTTTTTTTGGCATTAACTTTATTTTTAAATTTTCCTTTAAATATAACTTTGTCTCTTTTATTTTTTTTAATATCTATGATATCTGATAAGTTAACTAATGCAGAATTGGTCTCAATATCATGCATTCCATTTTTTTGTTTTTTTAATACTCTCAAAGTTAAATTAATTTTGGAAAAAGATTTTATTTCCATTAATTTAATAAAGTTGGTCCATCGAGAATTTTTTTCATTATCTTGCTTTTAAGCTCATCTTCTGTGTCTTCAAGATTTAATACGTATTTCCAATAATATCTAGCTTGTAACTTCTCACCATTCATCCACAGAGTATCGGCAAAATGATCATTTATAATAGGATCTGAAGGCATAAGCTGCACAGCTTTTTTTAAAAAATTTTTCGCTTTTTCGTATTTCTTTAATTTGTACAAAGCCCATCCTAAAGAGTCTGTTATGTAACCATCATTAGATCTTAATCGATTTGCTTCTTCTAACATTTTTAATGATTTTTCAATTTTGACTCCCTGTTCGATCCAGCTATAAGCTAGATAATTTATGACGTAAGCTTGATCTGGTTTTGCCTCAAGTGAATCTAAAAAATCTTTTTCAGCTTTCGCCCAATTTCCAGTTCTTTCATAAGCTATTCCTCTTCCATCTTTTGCATCAGGATATAATTCATGATTCATTGAAATTTTTTGAAGTACTTTTGAATAGTATTTTAAAGATTTTTGGAATTTTTTATTGTTTTTTAAAAATTGTGCGAAATCATAAATTTGATAAACATTCGGTGACTTTAAGTTTCTGTAACTTTTCTCTAATAACCTTATTGCCCCTTCTGTCTCTGATTGTTCTATTTTTAATAGGGCTAATTGTTTTGATGAATGCCAATTATAACTTTCTCCAAACTTTCTTAATAATAAAAAAATCTTATTTGCTTTTTGAAAGTCCTCTATCATTATAAAATTTTCAGCGAGTAATGTATTATAAGAAAAAAAATTTTGATTTAAATATTTAGCCAAATTAATATAAAAATTTGATAGTGAATATAGGTTTTGAGAGGATAGAGCGTTTGCTGTTATATAGAACAATTCAGCGATTACATTTGAAATATTTTTGCAATTGAAATTATTCTGTAAATAATTTTGTTTTTTTATGTTTATGTCAGAGTATAACTGATTTAGTAATAAATTTCTTGGAAGTTCACGTAATTTTTCACTTAAAATTAAATTAGCTTTCTTTGTTAAATCTTTTTTTATTAAATAATCAACATAAAAAAAAGTGTACCTTGAAAAATCAGCATTTTGGTCATTAATTAAATTTTGAAAGTGTTCTTCCACTAAAGAAGTGTCAAAGTAACAATTTAAAAAAACATTATTAATTTTTTTGATATTCTTATACTTTGGGCTTATTCGCTGAAAAATTTCTTTTGCTTCATTATAATTTAATTTTGATTTTTCAACTTGTATCCAACTAAAAATAATTTGTCTTAATAAATCTTGTAACAGAGAAAAGTTTTCATTATTTATTGAATTAAGATAATTGTCAGCTTTATAAAAATTACCATTTTTTATAAATTTGCTTATAATGATTATATCGCTATTAAAAAAATTCATTCCTTTTTTTTCAAGTTTTTTTGAGTATTTAAATGCTTCATTAATTTTGGAGTTATTAACTAAGGTTTCAATATATGATTTAGAATATCTCGAATGATTATCCTCGAGGTCTTCAAGTGTTTTAAGAAAATTATAAGAGTCACTGTGCTTGTTATCTTGTAAGGAAATAATTCCTGAAAAGTAATTTGATACTGCTTCCCCTCTATAATACTTTTCTAGACTCAAAGTTGAACTTGTTAATAAGTATAAATACAAAAAGAGAGTTTGTAAAATTAACTTATTTAGTTTAAAAATTTTATTCATAATGTCGAAAAATATAAATAACAAATTAAATAAGTTAATTAAATACTATAGTTTAATTAACCACAATTTAATATTTAGTAATAAATCAATAAACCGGTATCATTCGAAGCAACCTAATATTGAAAAGAATAAAGCTCAAAATTTGCATAAGTTGAGAGAAAAAATTAATTTAATTAAAAATTGTAAGTTGAAAGAAAATGCCTCAAACCTAGTGTTTGCTGATGGAAACCCTAATTCACAGGTAATGATAATTGGCGAAGGACCCGGTGCTAATGAGGATAAAGAGGGATTTCCTTTTGTGGGAAGAGCGGGACAATTATTAGACAAAATGCTTAATTCAATTAATTTAGATCGTTCAAATGTTTATATCACTAATGTTGTTAATTTTAGACCCCCCGAAAACAGAAAGCCTACAGAAAAAGAGGTTGAAAGATACCTCCCATTTTTAAAAAAACACATTGAAATTATAGAGCCTAAAATAATCTTGCTTTTAGGTAGTACTGCAATGAACGCTATACTACCAGGCGATGAGGTTATATCTAAAGTGCGAGGAAAATGGCGCGAGATTAAAATTAATAATTTTAAGATTTCTTTAATAGTTTCATTTCATCCTGCCTATCTCTTAAGACAGCCAGATCAGAAAAAATTTTCATGGATAGACCTTAAAATGATCCGTGATAAATTAAAAAAATTTAAGACTAAAATTGAAAAAAAATAAAATTATAGCGGGAGTCGACGAAGTTGGAAGAGGATGTTTGGCAGGGCCAGTAGTCTCCGCTGCGGTAATATTAAAAAAAGGTATAAAACTTAAAATCTTAAAAGACTCAAAAAAACTTACCTTTTCTAAAAGATTAGAAGTATCAAAATTCATCAAAAATAATTCTTATTTTTCAATTGGAGTAGCTTCTGTCAAAGAGATTGAAAAGTTAAATATTTTACAAGCATCGTTATTATCGATGCAAAGAGCTATTTTAACTTTATGTAAAAAACCAGACCTGGTATTAGTTGATGGTATTTTCGCTCCTAATGTTACAAATAATTGTAAAACTATTATAAAAGGAGATGAAAAAATTAAGTGCATTAGCGCAGCCTCTATTTTAGCCAAAGTTTATAGAGACAAATTAATGATTAAGATGTCAAAAAAATTTAAAAATTATCATTGGAGCAAAAATTTCGGGTATGGAACTAGAGAACATCTTTTGGGACTAAAAAAATACGGATTAACCACAATGCATAGAAAGAAATTTAAACCAATACACAAGATGTTGTTAAAATAATTTTACGCCTACTAGAAATACTTTTTTTCACGTAAAAATAATTGACCTAGGATTCAATTTAAGGTTGAATCTAGTAATGTTAAAGTTTTACAACAAAATTATAAACGGGGATTGTTTAAAAGAGTTAAAAAAAATTCCAGATAATTCTTTTAATTTAGTATTTGCTGATCCACCATATAACATGCAGATAGGCGAAAAATTAACTAGGCCTGATGCAAGTAAAGTAAACGGGGTTAATGATAAGTGGGATCAATTTAATAGTTTTAAACATTACGACAATTTCTGCAAAGCATGGCTTGTTGAATGCAAAAGAATTTTAAAAAACAATGGAAGTATTTGGGTAATAGGTTCTTATCATAATATTTTTCGTTTAGGTTTCCACTTACAAAATTTGAATTATTGGCTTCTCAATGATGTGATTTGGAGAAAAAACAATCCAATGCCTAATTTTAGGGGTACTAGATTTACTAATGCTCATGAAACACTTATTTGGGCCTCAAAGAATAAAAGTTCAAAATATACTTTTAATTATCAATCTCTTAAGTGTTTAAATGATGATTTACAAATGAGATCTGATTGGACATTTCCAATTTGTAATGGGAGGGAAAGATTAAAGAAAAATGGAAAGAAAATCCACTCCACTCAAAAACCAGAGGCATTACTTCATAGAATTATCCTAGCGACTACAAATAAGGGGGACAGTATTTTTGATCCTTTTTTAGGTACTGGAACAACGGCTGTTGTTGCTAAAAAATTAGGAAGAAATTACTACGGAATAGAAAAAGAAAGAAAATATTTTAAAGCTGCAAGTGATAGAATTAAAAAAACAAAAGTTATTGATGATAGTTATCTTGATACAATTGAAAATAATAAATCTAAACCTAGAGTACCTTTTGGCTCACTTGTAGAACTAGGCATATTAAAACCTGGAACAACCTTATTTGATGCTAAGAAAAAAATTAACGCAAAAATAATGGCAGACGGAAGTATAAAATATAAAGAATCTGAAGGTTCAATCCACAAAGTTGCTGCAAAAATAATGGGTGCAGATAGTTGGAATGGTTGGACTTATTGGCATTATGACTTAAATGGTGCGGCTATTTTAATTGATAGTCTGAGACAAAAGTTTATCGCAGAGAAACAAACCTAATTTTTGTAAACTGAGCCTAAAAAAGAATTAATAAATCTCTTTCTTTTTATTAAAAATTGCATAAAAGAGTTTCTGATCATCTGAAAAAATTTACTTGATAAATGAAATATAAAAAAATTAAAATTTGATCTTCTTCTTACTATTTTTGCTCTCCTTGACCTTTCTTGAAAGTAGATATTTTGTATATCCCCTCTCCCATTTTTAATTAAATTAAATAACTCATGAGCACTTTCTATAGATTGTCCTGCACCTTGTGCTAATGTTGGAAGAAAACCATTAAATGCATCGCCAATATAAAAAACTTTACTATTAGTCGAAGGAAGTATTTTAGGAGTAGCATATAACGGCCAAGATTTTAAATCCCCTTTAAAAATTTTCTCAAAATTAGGATTTTGTTTCACAACTTTCTCTAACAAATTTTTAATAATATTAGAATCATTTTTCCGATTTCTTAATATACAAACAAAATTTAACTCTTGATTTTTGTTAATTGGATAAATTACTAAATGACAATTTTTACCCATCATCAGACTGACATTTGATTGATCAATATCTAATCCAGATGTTGTCTTGAGAATTGTCCTTATGGCTATAGCATTTTTAAAAACTGGTTTATTTTTTATCTTTTCAAAAAAAGTGCGGGTATTAGAAAAAATTCCATCAGCACCAATTACATAATCTACCAGGTCATTCGTGTTATCTTCAAATTTAATTAGAATTTTTTCCTTTAATTCTGAAACCTCTTTAATTCTTTTTCCAAACCTAATGTGTTGATTGTAAATATCATCTTTTAGAAATTCAATTAAAGTAGATCTTTGTAAAGTTGTATACTTGTTATCGTTTGTATTAAATTGGATTAAATCTAAATCACAGATTTTTTTATTTTTAATATTGTAAATATCGAGGCCTTTTGGATGATATATTTTTTCATTACTAATTTTACTAAAGTTTATTTTTTTTAAAATTTTAATGCTATTAGCTGAAAGTTGTATGCCATAACCCTCATCAAGAGGTAGACTTTCATTTTTTTCGTAAACCATAAAGTCATGATTTTTATCTTTATATAAAAAATTTGCTAGAGTTAAGCCAGCAATTCCAGATCCAATAATTGCAATTTTTTTTTTCATTAAAATAAAACTGAAACATGTTTTAATATTTTTTTTGTAAATGTAGGCATAAATTCATTATTGTTTTTTATAGAATACCAGGAATAATTATTAGGTATGTTTTTTGAGAACTGATAGTACAAATTGATATTTAATTTTTTATTTGAAATATAATTTTTATATTTTGATAATAATTTCCAGTTTTTAAAAGATTTATTATTTTTGATACTTTCTATTTTTGGTAAGTTAAATTTATTTAAAAAACCTAAATTGTTTTTTTTAGTGAGAGCTATTTCGCCTTTTTTTGACAAATAACAAAAAATATTTACATTTTCATTTACAACATCTTTTTTAATTTGCTTAATTTTGTTTTTAGATTTGTAAAATTTACAATTCCTTTGCATAGGACATATTCCACATTTTGGAATTTTAGAATTACAAACTAAAGCTCCAAATTCCATCATTGCTTCAACCAGGTCAGAATTTCTATTTGTATTAAATAAATTTTTTCTATTAATCTTTTTAAATTCTTTAAAATCTATTTTATTAACTTCCATATTTAATATTCTTGAGATAACCCTTTTCACATTTCCATCCAATGCTAACGTTGGTTTGTTATAAATTAGAGCAGCTAGAACATTTGACGTATAATCTCCGATGCCTGGTAAGGTTTTAATTTCATCAATTTCTTGTGGAAGTTTAGAATTATATTTTTTTATTAAAATTTTTGATGTCACTAAAAGGTTTCTAGCTCTCCTGTAATATCCTAAACCTTCCCACAATTTAAGAATTTTATTCTCATTTGCTTTAGATAATGCTTCGAGATTACAAAATTTTTTTGTAAATTTTTCAAAATAAGGAATAACTGTTTTAACCTGTGTTTGTTGCAGCATGAATTCACTTAAAACTCTATAATAAAGCAAATTAGGTGAATTTTTACCAACACGCCAAGGTAAAATGCGCTTGTTATTATCATACCAAGCTAAAATTTTTTTTGTTAAGTTAAAATTTATATGCATAAAAAAAGTAATAATAGTTTAACTAAAAAATTCATTCAAGGTCTTAGGCCATTAGCTAACACTTTGCCTTCACAGATAAAAAAAATTCTTAAGAAAAACGGATTTAATTTATCCTCAATTGTTGATAATTGGACAAAAATCGTTGGTAAAGAAATTTCAAACTATTGTTATCCATTGAATATAAAATCTCAGGGTAATTCAAAAGAGGTGACTTTGTTGGTCAATGTGATGCATGGCAAAGAGATTGAAGTTGAGTATAATAGGAGGAATATAATTGAAAAAATTAATTCTTATTTTGGTTATTCTTTTGTAAAAAATATACAAATTAAAATTATGGATACAAAATATACAAAATCAAAAAAAGATTACATCGCTAAGCCAAAAACAAAAATTTTCGACGATAATTTAAAAAATATTGAAGATAAAAATTTAAAGAATAAATTAGAAAATTTGATAAATGCATTCCATGAAAAAAAATAAATGCTTCCTTATAATATTTTTAATACTGACACAATTTTTTATATCTTCAAATGTACTAAGTAAAACTTTGAAAATAGGTAATGAAAATGCAAAAATTACTGTTAAAGTTTTTTCTTCTCTAACGTGTCCCCACTGCGCATCTTTTCATAAAAAAATTTTTGAAAAATTAAAGGTAAATTATATTGACACAGACAAAGTTAAATTTGAGCATCATGCATTCCCTTTAGATTTAGCGGCTCTAAACGCTGAAAAAATTGTAAGATGTGCTTCAACCCCTGAAGCTAAATTTCAGCTTTTACACAAAATATATGACGAACAAAAAAATTGGGCTGTAGGTTCAGATATAAAAAAGATTAATGAAACTTTAATTAAAATTGGCGTCGAATCTCGAGTCGAAAAAAGTAAATTAAAAAAGTGTTTAGAAAATGAAGTCTCTCAAGATATGATTTTAAAAGAAAGAATCGAAGCGCAAAAGAAGTTTAATATAACATCCACCCCTACTATCTATATTAATGAGAAAAAATATGAGGATAAGCACGAATTCAAATCTTTCAAAAGACAGATAGATAAATTATTATAGGACAATGAAGTTTAAAAAATTGGAGCTGACAGGCTTTAAGTCATTTTTTGATAAGACAACCTTTTATATTGAGGATGGTTTAACAGGAATAGTTGGGCCTAATGGTTGTGGTAAATCAAATATTGTTGAAGCTTTAAGATGGTGTATGGGAGAGACATCTGCCAAGAGTATGAGAGGAGCTGGAATGGAAGATGTTATATTTTCAGGAACATCAAGCAGGCCAGAAAAAAATTTTTCAGAAGTTTCTCTGCTAATTGACAACAGGGATAAGGATGGTCCTGAGCAATACCATAAATTGGATGAAATTTTAATAACAAGAAAAATTGAGAGAAATAAAGGTTCTAAGTATTATTTAAATGAAAAAGAAGTTAGAGCAAGAGACGCGCAAACTTTTTTTGCTGATTTATCAACCGGGGCTCATTCTCCATCTCTAATTAGCCAAGGTAAAATTGGACAATTAGTAACAGCAAAACCTGTAGAGAGAAGAACTATTTTAGAAGAGGCCGCTGGCATTGCGGGAATACATGCGAGAAGACATGAGGCTGAAACAAGATTAAATGCAGCAGAAAATAATTTAAAAAGAGCAGATGAACTAAAAAAACAACAACAAAGACAATTAGATAATCTAAAAAAACAGGCAGAAGAGGCAACAAAATATAAAGAAATATCTAAAGAAATTAAGAAAGCAGAGGCAGGCCTATATTATCTAAAATTAATAGATATTGAAAAAAACAAAAAAGAAATTCTTGAAAATGTAAATGAACAAGATGATGAAATTAGCGCGATAAAAATTGACTTAAATCATAATTCAGAATTACTTAACGAAGAAAGTGCAAAATTAACTCCTTTAAGAGATAGAAAGCTTGAAAGCTTAGCAAAACTTCAGAAAATCAATTTAGAAATGGCTAATTTAGAAGAGGAGGAAAAGAGAGTAAAAAAACTTTCTACAAAACTTGAAAGCTCTTTAACAACCGTTGACTCAGATTTAGAAAGAGAAAAAAGTATTTCTTTAGACGCCTCATTAAATGAAAAAAGAATTCTAGAAGAAAAAGAAGAATTATTAAAAACAGAAAAATTATTTGGGAACACTGAAGTTGAAATAAATGAAAATTTAGTATTATCAAAAAGAAATTTAGATAATTTAAAAAAAGAGCTTGATAATTTAATTTTTAAAATTGGTCAACTAATCGATAATGAAAAAAAAATACCTAGGGATTTGTTTAATGACCTTAAAGTTATTGTTGATAAAATAACCTTCGCCCATGAGAATTATGCGAGCAATTATAGCAAAAATGAGACAGTAAAAAGTGACTCTATTAAAAGAAAAGAGAGAATTAAAAATATTGATATAGAATTAGAAAATTGGAAAAGTTTGAAAATTAATTCTGAAAAAATGATAAATGATTTACAAGAAAGGAAAAAAAAGATTAATTATGAAATGAGAGAAAATCAAAAAAATCCTGAAATTATTGCAACGACTAAAGGTCAAAATATACAAAATTTAGAAAATACAAAAAAAAGAACCGAAGAACTCGAAGAAGAATTAAGCTCAGTTGAAAATAGATTTGAAAAAATAAATAGTAATATAAAAGATGTTCAAGAAAAATTATCGAACCTTAGAGAAAATAAAGCTAGAAACGAAGCTACATTGGAAGGTATAGCGACAAGAAAAAAAGATTTATTTTACTCTATAAGCGCTGAATTAAATATAACTGATGAGACAAAACTATTGTCTATGTCAGAATTAAATACTGAAAATTTACCTACCATAGATAATCAAATTTTAGTTGTTGAAAAGATTAAAAAAGAGAGGGAGTCAATGGGAACGGTTAATCTTAGAGCTGATATAGAAACTCAAAAGTTTGAAGATGAGATTAAAAAGATGGAAGATGACAGGGCTGACCTTTATTCAGCAATTGTAAAGCTTAAAACTAGTATAGAAGAACTAAATCAAAAAGGGAGAGAGAGGCTTTTAGAAGCATTTGGAAAAGTTAACAGGAAGTTTAATGAGGTTTACACAAAACTTTTTAGTGGCGGAAGTGCCAAATTGGAATTAGTAGACTCAGATGACCCTTTAGAGGCTGGACTGGAAATGTTTGTTTCACCTCCTGGAAAAAGATTGCAATCTATAACGCTGTTGTCAGGTGGTGAACAAGCATTAACAGCTTTATCATTAATTTTTGCAGTATTTTTAGTCAATCCTTCTCCGATATGTGTTTTGGATGAAGTTGATGCTCCTTTAGACGACGCAAACGTAACAAGATTTTGCTCATTATTAGACGAGCTAACAAGTATTACAAAAACAAGATTTATAATTATTACACATCACGCTTTAACGATGTCAAGAATGCATCGATTATATGGAATTACCATGCCTGAAAAAGGAATTAGTCAATTAGTAGCTGTCGACTTAGAAAAAGCTGAAGAGCTAGTCGCTTAAATAAATGGATAATAAAGATTTCAAAACTCGCCTCAGGATTGCAAAAAAAGAAATGCTAAAAAAAAATTCAGATGATGACGTTAAAAGAGGACTTTTTATGGGTTCAGCCTTTCGATTAGGGACCGAATTAGTAGCCGCTGTGGTAGTTGGGACAATAATTGGGTTTATTTTAGACAACTGGTTTGGTACTAAACCATGGTTTATTATTACATTCTTTTTTATAGGTGTAATAGCAGGAATACTCAATGTTATTAGGGTAGCTAATAACATGCAAAAAAAAAATTAATTGAGGTAATAAGTTATGGCAGCTAATCCGATGCATCAATTTCAAGTCTATAGAATTGGGCCTGAGATAAAATTTGGTACTGTAGATTTATCATTCACTAATGCAAGTTTATTTATGCTTTTGAGTGCTGTATCAATTTGTTTGTTCTTATATTTTGGATCTAAGCAAAAAAGAATTATACCAGGTAGATTGCAGCTAATTTCAGAGATCTTTTACAATTTTATTGCAAAAATGATAAGCGATACGGCAGGATCAAAGGCTAAACCATACTTCCCGTTTATTTTTACCTTATTTATGTTTGTTTTACTTTGCAACATGATCGGAATGTTGCCCTACTCCTTTACAGTAACAAGTCATATTATAGTAACTCTAGTAATGGCCTTATTTATATTTGTAGCAGTAACAATTATCGGATTTATCAAACATGGCTTTAAATATTTAAAAATATTTGTTCCTCAGGGTGTGCCAGTTGTATTATTACCTTTAATAACAATAATTGAAATTATTTCGTATTTAAGTAGACCTGTAAGTTTGTCAGTAAGATTATTTGCAAATATGATGGCAGGTCATACTATGTTAAAAGTATTTGGTAGTTTTGTAATAAGTTTAGGACTGCTAGGTGGATGGTTACCACTTAGTTTTTCAGTTGCATTAACCGGTTTGGAGATACTAGTTGCCTTCTTACAAGCTTATGTTTTTGCAATTTTAACCTGCATCTATTTAAACGATGCATTAAATCTTCACCATTAAAAAAAAGGAGGAAAAATGGAGTTAGAAGCGGCAAAAATGATTGGAGCAGGATTAGCTGCAATCGCATTGGCAGGAGCTGGGGTCGGTATCGGAATAATTTTCGGTAACTACTTATCAGGGGCCATGAGAAATCCGTCTGCAGCGCAAAAGCAGTTCCCTAATTTACTTTTAGGTTTTGCTTTAGCAGAAGCGACAGGTTTATTTGGACTTGTAGTTGCGCTAATTATTTTATTTGCATTTTAAAGATAAATATGAGGCTAAAAGTACCATTAATTATTTTTATATTTTGGTTTGAAACAATTTTATTCGCGGCTGAGGCGGGTATGCCTCAGCTGGACTCGAAATATTGGATTTCTCAATCATTTTGGTTAATTTTAATTTTTTTGGTTCTTTATCTTTCTTTATCAAAATTTTTTATTCCCAAAATAAAAGAAAGTCTTGATGATAGAGAAAAAACAATAAATGAAAATTTGGATGAAGCAAAAGAGTTATCGGAATTAGCCGAAAAAAAAAATAAAGATTATGAAAATGAAATTTTTAAAGCAAAAAAAGAAGTTATTAAAATTATTACTGAGTCTAAAAAGCAATTAGATAAAAATATTTCTCAAAAAAAAGGTGAATTTGAAAAGGAATTAGAAAAGGAAATAAAAAAAGCAGAGAAAGAAATTCTAGAACTTAAAAAAAATTCATTAAACTCTATTAATATTATAGCTGAAGAAATTTCTTCAAAAATAATTGAAAATCTGACAGGTGAAAAGTTAAATGATAGTAGTATCAAAGCATCTGTAGCAGAGGTTTCGAAAAATAATATTGACAGGTATTTATGATAATAGACGCAACATTTTGGGTAGCCATTTCATTTATAATTTTTATTATTCTTTTAGTGTATTTTAAAATTCCATCAAAAGTAAAAAATATCCTTGACGAAAATATTAATAAGATAAAAAATCAGGTTTATGATTCTGAAAAATTAAAAGAAGAGGCTAAAAATAAATTGGCTGAATTTGAAAAGAAAATAGTTGGTTCCAAGTCTGAAATACAAAAAATGATTAGGGAGGCCAATGAAGCAACAGAAAAAAATATTATTAAAACTAATGAAATTTTTCATCAGCAAATGGAAATTAGAAAGAAAAATACTGAAGAGAAAATTAAACAATTAAAAAATCAGGCTGTAAAAGATATAAAAAATGCTTCAATAAACATTGCCCTCGAAAGTATAGAAAAACTTATGTTGAATTCCTTAGATAAAAGCAAATTAAATAAGATTTACAATCAAAGTATAGAAGAAACAAAGTTAGCACTTCAAAAGAAATCCAGTTAAAATAAGCCTTAATAAAATGGCAAAAAAAATTATAGTGATTGGCTCAGGCTTTGGTGGTTTAGCTGCATCTATTAGATTAAAAGCTAAAGGGCATGATGTTACTTTAGTTGAAAAACACCCAGACTTAGGTGGAAGAGCCAGAGTGTTTAAAAGAGGAAATTTCATCTATGATGGAGGGCCAACAGTAATAACTGCTCCTTATCTTTTTGAAGAGTTGTTCACTTTATTTAACAAAAAAATTTCAGATTATGTAAAAATTGTTCCCCTCGATTTGTGGTACCGCTTTGTCTTTAGTGATGGTGATACTTTTGATTATACCGGCAATGAAAAGTTAATGGAAAAAGAAATTAAAAGATTTTCTAAAAAAGATTTCACAGGCTACAATGAATTGGTTAATTTTACGCAAAAAATTTTTAATAAAGGATTTACAGACTTATCTGATAAACCATTTAATAATTTAATTTTCATGTTGAAACAAATCCCTTCTTTATTAACTTTAAAGAGTTACAAATCCGTTTATAAATTAGTTTCAAGTTACATATCTGATGAAAAATTAAGAAGGGTTTTCAGTATGCATCCTCTTTTAGTGGGTGGAAATCCCTTTACTACTACTTCAATTTATACACTCATTCTATTTTTAGAAAAAAAATGGGGTATACACTACTCAATAGGTGGCACCGGTAATATAGTAAAGGCATTAGAAAAACTAATGAAAGAGGAAAATATTGAAATTATCAAAGATGCAGAAGTAACAGAAATAATTATAAATGGAAATAAAGTTAATGGAGTAAAAATTAACGGTTCCAAAACAATCAACTGTGATTATATTATTTGTAATTCAGATCCGCCTAATGTTTATAAGAATTTAATTAAAACAAAAAATAAATATAATTTTTTATTTAAACAAAAAATGAATAGAATGGATTACTCTATGGGTCTCTTTGTTTATTATTTTGGCTCAAAAAAACAATTTAAAGATATAGCACATCATACAATTTTTTTCGGAAAATCTTATGAAAAACATTTAAATAAAATTTTTGAGAAAAAAATCTTGTCAGAAGATATAAGTTATTACCTTCACAGACCATCAGCTACTGATCCGAATATGGCTCCAAAAGGACAAGATGCATTTTATGTTTTAGTTCCTGTGCCAAATAATTTATCAAATATAAACTGGTCTAATGAGGGAGAAAAATTTAAGGATTTAGTCCTAGATAAGATGGATAAATCAATTTTGCCTGGTATAAAAGAAAATATTGTTAACGATTTTTATTTAACGCCCGATTACTTTGAGAATGATTTAGCGACGCTACATGGCTCTGGGTTTTCAATTCAACCAAAATTTTCTCAGTCAGCTTATTTTAGATTTCATAATCAATCGGAAATATTCAAGAACTTATACTTTGTGGGAGCGGGAACACATCCAGGCGCAGGTATGCCAGGTGTACTATCATCAGCTAAAGTATTGGATAAGTTATTTTAATGACAGATAATTTAATAAAAAAACATGCTAAATCTTTTTATTGGGCAAGTTTTTTCTTGTCCAAAGAAATATATGATAAATCTTCCTCTCTTTATAACTTTTGTAGAACTTTAGATGATATAGCTGATGATAGTAATACTTTAATTAAAAAAAAAGAAAAATTTTTAAAATTTAAAAAAGATTTTACAAATAAAAATTTAAACAATCCAGTTATCAAGGAAATGTGGTCTCTCGTTGAGAGTGAGGATATTTCGGTAAATGTAGTAATAGACTTATTTGATGGAGTAGAGACAGATTTACAGGAAAGAGTTAATATAAATTCAAAAAAAGATCTACTGGTGTATTCTTACAGAGTTGCAGGTACAGTAGGTTTAATGATGTCTAAAATATTGAAGGTTAAGAACAAAGAGGCTTTAAAGGGAGCCATAGATCTTGGAATCGCAATGCAACTAACAAATATCGCGAGGGACGTAAATGAAGATAAAATAAGTGAACGTCAATACATAAAAACTGGTTTTTCATCAATAAAAGAAACAGTTAAAGAGTCTGAAATTTTTTATCAAAAGTCTTTTAAATCAATTAGTAGCATACCTTTTAGATCAAGGTTTTCAGTTTTAGTGGCTAGAAGGGTTTATAGGAAAATTGGTGACTATATTCTGCAACAAAAAAATATAGAAAATTATAATAAAGCTGGAAAAATTTATGTTCCAACACTTGGAAAATTAATTGAAACTTTTTTATCAATGTTTGACTTTATAAAATTATTATTTGTAAAAAATATAAATTACGATAATGACTTAAATCATAATATCTTGATGGAGGAAATTAACTTAAATGAAAGAGTTTGATTATGTAATTATTGGAGGTGGATGTGCTGGTTTGTCTTTAGCATATGAACTTGAGATTAATAATAAACTTAAAGAAAAATCACTAGCAATTATTGAAAGTCGCGATCAATACACAAGAGATAAAACTTGGTCATTTTGGAAGGTATTCGATCATAATTTTGAAGATTGTGTGATAAAAAGTTGGAATAATTTTACTATAAATACGGCAGAGAGTTCTTACGAATTAAATTCAACTGATTTTCCATATCAAAGTATTGATAGCGGAAAATTTTATGAAAAAATTAACCTAAAGCTCTCTGGTAATTCAAACATAAGTTTCTTTAAAGACTTAAATGAAATAAATTCAGCTAATTCAATTGTGTTTAACAGCGTTTTTGTAAGTGAACGAGACAAATCAGAGTTGTGGCAACACTTTCAAGGAATAGAAATTGAAACATCAAAAAATATTTTTGATGATAAAATTTTAAATTTAATGGATTTTAATTGTGATCAGAAAAACGCTGTGCACTTTTTTTATACACTTCCTTTTAGCGAAAATAAAGCTTTAATTGAAACAACATGGCTTTCAGATTTAAAAGATCAAAGTATTATGGATTATGAATCACAATTAGAAAAATATATAAAAAATAATTTAGGTATTAAAAATTATAAAATTAATTTTACAGAAAAAGGTGCGATTCCATTATTTTACCCCTCTGTTAAAAAAAAAAACAAAATAATAAATATTGGCTCTGCTGGTGGTATGACTCGATTAAGCACAGGTTACACTTTTCTTAATATTCAAGAACACAGCAGATATATAAGAGAAAACTTAGAAAAAATTGATAGTAAAAAAACATTCCATTTAGGGAAAAAATATGAAATTTTAGATAAAATTTTTTTAACTGTTCTTAAAAATAACCCAGAAAAAATGCCTGGTATATTTTATAAAATGTTTCAAAATTCAGCTAACACAATTATAAAATTTTTATCAAATAAAAGTAATATTTTTGATGATTTAAAGATAATTAACAAAATGCCAAAAATAATATTTTTAAAAGCATTAATTAATCGATGAATTTAATAAACTTCAAACATTCCATTATTTTTTTTAATTTGTGTATTCTAATTAGTCCAGTCTACCAAATAATCAATTATACATTAATAATTTTGTGTTTATTTTTAATTTTAATAATTGGCATCTCACATGGAGCATTAGATAATATCAAAGGTAAAAGACTCTTCAAATTACTTGGATTTAATTTTAAGTATATATTTTATATGAGTTATATAACTATTTCTTTATTTATAATTTTTTCATGGTTATTTTTACCTAACTTCGTTTTATTGATTTTTTTAATTGTAGCCTCTTATCATTTTGGTAAAGAGGATACAGTTTTTAAAATTAAAAAGAATTTAATTTTAAATGAAATATTATTTTTCCTTAAAGGATCTTCGGTAATCATAGCTCCCCTGCTATTCCAAAGAGACAGCACAAATGAAATTTTTGCTACTTTAAATTTTTATGTTTTTGAAAGTTCGCTTTTTGGGGACCTTCAATTAGTAATTCTTTTAATATTAAGTTTTTTTTCAAGTATTTACTTATCCATTGGTAAATCCATTGAATTAAAAAATATAATGTTATTAGATTTTTTTTCTATAATAATATTGAATCTTTTTTTAACTCCAATTTTGGCTTTTACTATATACTTTTGCTTTCTCCATTCTGTTAGACACTCATTTAACCTCATAAATGAAATGGACAAATCTTTTAAAAAAGGATTAAAAAAATTTATTATGAAAGCTTTTCCATTAACATTGATTACTGGATTGTTTTTTTTGATAAGTATATATTTCTTAAATAATTTATATGAAATAGATGAGGCCATATATAAGGTAATTTTTATTGGTTTGGCATCTTTAACATTTCCTCATATATTGCTTGAATATCTATTAGAGAAAAATGAAAAAAGAACTTAAAATTTATTTAGCGTCTCCGAGAGGGTTTTGTGCTGGTGTCAAAAGAGCTATTGATATTGTTGAAAAATCAATTGGTAAATACGGATCTCCAGTCTATGTAAGACATGAAATAGTGCATAACAAACAAGTTGTTGAAGAATTGAAAGAAAAAGGTGCTATTTTTGTCGATGAGCTATCGGATGTTAAAGATGAGAATAGACCGGTTATTTTTTCAGCTCATGGAGTCCCTAAATCAGTTCCCCAAGAAGCTAAGTTAAAAAATTTATCTTATGTTGACGCTACTTGTCCTCTAGTTTCTAAGGTCCATAGAGAGTCAGAACAATTAAATAAAAAAGGTTTTGAAATTTTATTGATTGGACACAAGAACCATCCAGAGGTGATTGGTACAATGGGTCAACTACCTCAGGGATCGATAAAATTAATTGAGACAAAACAAGATGCCGATAATTTAAAAAAGAAGGACTTTAATAAACCTTTGGCCTACATTACTCAAACAACTTTATCGGTGGATGATACAGCAGAAATAATAAATTGCTTAAAAAAGAAATTTCCAAAAATTAAAGGTCCAGTAAAAGAGGATATTTGTTATGCCACAACTAACCGACAAACAGCTGTAAAGAAAATAGCATCAAAATGTGATATGTTTTTTGTTGTTGGAAGTCGTAATTCCTCTAACTCTGTGCGTTTAGTTGAAGTAGCAAAAAAAGCAGGTTGTAAGAATTCGTTGTTAATGCACTCAGAAGAGGCAATCCCTTTTAAAGATATAGATAACTCGAGCACTATTGGAATATCTTCAGGTGCGTCAGCGCCAGAAAAATTAGTACAAACTTTACTTAACAATATTAAAAAGGACAGAAAAGTTTCAATAGAGGAAGTAATTGTAGCTGAAGAAAAAGTTGTTTTCAAATTACCAAAAGAACTTAACTAATGGCTGTATACACAAAGTTTAATAAAGAAAAAATCGAAAAAATTTTATTAAAATATAATTTGGGTAAGTTAAGTGCGTTTAAAGGAATTGAGGAAGGTATAGAAAATACGAATTATTTCTTATCTTTAGAGAAAAAGAAATTTATTCTTACTATATATGAAAAAAGAGTAAAATCAGAGGATTTACCTTTTTTTTCAAGTTTAATGTCCTCATTAAATGAAAAAAATTTTAAGTGTCCTACTCCTATTAAAAATAAAAAAAACGAAACTATTACAGATTTTGATGGAAAAAAATTAATGATAGTTTCTTTTCTTGAGGGAAAAGCTAAACAAAATTTATCCCCTAATAACTGTAAATCTATAGGATTTGAAGTTGCGAAGATGCATGAAATAACAAAAAATTTTAAATTCAAAAGAAAAAATGATCTTTCTATTAAATCATGGAGAGGTATATTTGACTCTGTTAAAGATAAATGCTCAAAAATTCATAAAGATCTTCCAAAGTTAATAGAGGAAAATCTCAGCGATGTAGAGAGAAACTGGCCGAAAAATTTACCCCGAGGTATTATTCATGCTGATCTATTTCATGATAATATTTTTTTTATCCAAGATAAATTTAGTGGCATAATAGATTTTTATTTCTCTTGTGAAGATTTTTATGCGTTTGAAATTGCAATTTGTTTTAACGCACTTTGTTTTGATGGATTAAAAGAAAATTTAAGTTTCAATGTCACAAAAGCAAAAAATTTTATTGATGGGTATACATCAGTCAGAAAGCTTACTGAGGAAGAGAAAAATAATATTAAAGTGTTATCTCAAGGGGCGGCTTTAAGATTTTTACTAACAAGAGTATTTGATGCACTAAATACAATTGAAGGAGCTATGGTGAAAGTTAAAGACCCTGTTGAGTATTTAAAAAGATTGGAATTTCATAAGAATTCAAAAAATCATGAGGATTATTTTTTTTAATGAAGTTAAAAATTTATACAGATGGTGCTTGCTCAGGAAATCCAGGAAAAGGGGGTTGGGCTGCAATTATTCTGGATGGGAAAAATCAATTAAGTATTTCTGGTAGTGAAAATAAAACAACAAATAATAGAATGGAATTAATGGCAGCTATAATGGCTTTAAAAAAGATTAAGAATAAGTCTGAGATTATAATTTATACTGACTCAAGATATGTCAAAGATGGAATTACCAATTGGATTAAAAAATGGAAATTGAATAATTGGAAAAGTTCAAATAAAAAACCTATTAAAAATAAAGATCTTTGGATTAAATTAGATGGCTCATGTCAAAAACATAGCGTAAATTGGAAATGGGTAAAAGCACATGCGGAAAATAAATTTAATAATTTAGTAGACGAATTAGCTGTATCAAAAACTAAATAGATTTTAAAAAACTTTCTGCACCGGATAGTTCGCAAGTAGCAGTCTCTTTTTCAACTTCTAATTTTTTTAAAACCTCTTTCTCTACAAGCATTGTATATCGGTTTGATCTTGTCCCTAGGCCTTTTACAGATTTATCAACTTCGGCTCCTATTAATTTTGTAAATTTTAAAAAAGGATCTCCTGCCATAAAGATTCTTGTGCCCACGTTTTGATTTTTTCCCCAAGCTTTCATAACATTTGGGTCATTAACAGCAATACAAATTATTTTTGTAATTCCTTTTTTCAAAGCTAAGTCAAAATTTTTAATATAGCCGGGCAAATGAAGTGTGGAACAAGTTTTAGTAAAAGCTCCAGGCATGCCTAAAATTATAGTCTTATTATCTCTGCATAGATCTAGAATATCAATTTTTTTCACGTCATTGTTTTGATCTAGGTAAAATAATTCTGAACTGGGTAATTTATCTCCAACTTTAATTTTCATTTATTTTTTTCAATAATATATTTTTTTATGTCTTCTAATTTGTTATCAATTATTTCAAATTTTTCAATTTTTTTTGATAAATCTGAAAACTGCTTTGGTGGATTAACATTTTTTCCAATTGCCAATTTTATTGTTTCTAAAAATTTATAAGGGTGGGCCGTGCCTAATACGATAGTTTCTGACTTATTTTTAATCTTATATGAAGCACCTACAGCAGTTGCAGTATGTGGGTCTAAAATAAATCCGTAATTTATAAAAAAATCTTTTATTATTCTTAATGTATCTGCGTCATTTATTTTTTCAGCAGAGAAATCTTTTTTGATCTTATTTAATTCATCTTTTTCTAATTTAAAAAAACCATTTTCATTTAAATTATTCATTGATTTTGATACCTTTTGATCATCGCTATTTAGCAGATCAAATAACAACCTTTCAAAATTACTTGCAACTTGGATATCCATACTTGGAGAGAGAGATGGCTTAACTTTAGATGGTCTATATTCTCCAGTATTAATAACTCTATATAAAATATCATTTTCATTTGTAGCTACTATTAACTTGTCTATTGGTAGTCCCATTTTTTTTGCTATATAACCTGCATATACATCCCCAAAATTTCCCGTTGGAACGGAAAAATTTACCTTAGAAGATATTTGAAAATATGCATAAAAATAATAAACAATCTGACAAATAATTCTCACCCAGTTAATTGAATTTACGCCTGACATGTTTATTTTTTTTCTAAATTGATCATCATTAAACATTTGTTTAACAATTTTTTGGCAATCATCAAAATTTCCTTTAACAGCAATATTGTAAATATTATCAGAATCACATGTTGTCATTATTTTTCTTTGAATACTAGAAATCCTTTCATGAGGGTGCAAAACAAAAAGATTAATATTTTTTTTTTCTTTTAAAGCGGCAATTGCAGCAGAACCAGTATCACCAGATGTTGCAACAATTATATTTATCTTTTTTTTATTTAAATTAAGAGCCTCGTACATTAATCCTATTACCTGCATAGCAATATCTTTAAATGCTAAAGTTGGGCCATGGTAAAGCTCGAGTAAATTAATATTGTCTATTTTTTTTATTTCAACGATGTTTTTCGTATCAAAACTTGAATAAGCTTTATTAAGCATTAATTGAATTTTATTTTTATCTAATGAAGATGCGCAAAATTTAGATATAATTTCAACCCCTAAATCAATGTAATTAAGTGTGCTTAATTCTTTTAATTCTTTTTGACTAAATTTTTTTATTTCATCAGGAATAAAGAGACCGCCGTCTGGAGCCAATCCTCTTAAAAATATACTGCTAAAATCAAAGTTTAAAGATTTATTTCTAGTGCTTATATAATTCATTGTTTTTTTCTAAAGTATAAAAAATATAATAATATTGAAAGCGCTACAGAATACCATGTTATAGCATATTTAA
>MDSV01095818.1_pt1 | contig 24697 bp, 27 predicted proteins | sample 810851 | NCBI WGS metagenome assembly MDSV01 (sample SAMN05326640, study PRJNA326480) | marine metagenome | isolation source: seawater | place: Atlantic Ocean: North East | collected 2012
ATTGATAATATCCTGCAATTAAACTAAATATCACAACATCAAATTTATTTTCATCTAAATAAATTCTTAAATGATCATCTTTATAATGATGCATGTCTTGATTCCAAACCTCAAATTCATGTCCATCTCTTTTTAGGACAGCAGATAAAGCCCCAACTCCCATTGGAAATGTATGATCATATGAGCCATTATCGTATACAACAAATAGAACTTTTAAAGACATGATAAAATTAATTTATATAATTATTTATTCAAACTTCAATTATAATAATTATAAAATTGAAAGGCAAAATGTCATTTTTTTATTTAAAATCAGTATAAATGTAGATTATCCTCACTATATTGGAATTGGATAGAATTATTTAATGAAAAAATTTGACTTAGATGAGTTTATAAGTGAATTTTATTTTAAAATTTAATCATTTAAATTCAACATTTCATTGTTTTTTTCGTGTTTTATCCAATATTTTGTTCGTTTTTTATTTTTGATAATTATCCATGGATTCTTTGAAAAAAGTTTTTTTCCAATCTTATCTAAACAACTAACTTTTATAGATTCAAATTTAAAATATTTATTTTTAGACTTACAAAAAGTTTTTGAGTTTTCGATTTCTTTTATAAATGGTTTGTAATCATAATTTAATGGTCTTTTGATTGATGAACAATATTTTATTTCTGAGCATTTTCCAATTTTTCTTCCATTACTAATTAAATCGCATGTGAATTTTTTATTGTATCTCCAAGGAACTTTATAAATTTCTTCAAATCTATGTAGATATGCACATCCTTTATTCCATTCTAATCCCAAATTACATATCCTCGCATTTTTTTTTGAAAAAAACTCTAGTAAGCTATTTTTACCCCAAGAAGATTTTAATGTAGTTTTTTTTATAAGTGAAGTGTTTCCAAAAACTAAATAACTATGTATTGGTTGGTGCGTTCGAAAGTATTTTCTCTTTAATGCTAATTTTGATATTACGCCATTATTATCATCTATGGTTTTTCTTAAATCAAAATACTTATGTTCAGAATAAAACTTTCCTGAAAAAGATGGCAGGAAAAGAGTTTTTTTTTTTTCCAATTTTATTTTCAATTATATTAAGAATTTTTTCTATTTTATATTTAACACCATTATTTTTAAAATTTAAATTATATATAAAAGAATAAATGCCACTATATAAAACGATTATTTTATCTTCATCTTTTACAACTTCGTCCAAGGCATTTTGAAAGTCTTTTTCGTTTATCACATTAATTATCTAAGCCACCATCAATATTAATTGAAGATCCATTAATATAATCTGTTTTAATTAAAAAATCTATTGCATATAAAATATTTTTTATATTTCCAGTTTTTTTTGACGGGACTTTATCCAAAAGTTTTTTTTTGAAATTTTCATCAAATTTTTCGAATAGTCCATAATTAAAATTACCTAACTTTAATGTGTTAAAAGTTATATTAAATTTTCCATATTCTTTTGACATTACTTTCATCATACTAATAGCCGCATTTTTGCTCATTGAGTATAAAATTGTACCTTTATCACCAGAAATACCACCAGTAGAAGATATGTTTATTATTCTTCCCCAATTATTTTTCATCATATATGGAATAATTTCGTTTATAATTTTTAGAAATGCATTTACATTTACTTCCATTGATTTTTTATACTCCTTTTCGGTTATGTAAAGAGAAAGCTTATCAATTTTAACTGAAGCAAAATTTAAAATTACCGTTCTATAGTTTTTAAATTTAACAACTTTAGAAATGTTTTTAATTTCTTTTTTGCTTAAAAAATTTAATTTTTTTGATATTGTTTTATTTTTGTTTGAAATTTTATTTTTATTGTAAAAACAAATTACTTTATACTTTTTTTTAAGCAATTTTGAGATTTCCTGACCTATCCCACCACTTGATCCAAAAATAAGTATTAAATTTTTTTTTACCATTTTATTTTTACAATTCCCCATGACAATCCAACACCAAAACCACAAGCAATTATAATATTGTCTTTTTTTAATTTTTTTTTATCTATAGAGTCTTTTAATAAAAGAGGAATAGTTGACGAAACTGTATTTCCATATTTATTATAATTTTCTAAAAATAACTTTTTATTAAAATTCAATTTTTCTTTAATTTTATCACATACATATTTACTTGCTTGGTGTAATGCTATATATTTAATTTTTTTGCTGTTAAGTTTATTTTTTTTTAAAAATTTCTTAATAAATTCTGGTATTTCTCTAATTGTAAAAATTGCAACCTTAGCTCCATCCATATACATATTTTTAGAATTTTCTTCCAAAATTAGGCTTTTGTATCCACTACCATCAACACCAAAATTAAATGACTGTAGTTGATTTTTTTTAGAAACTTTTAATAAAGTAGTTGTTGATGCATCTGAAAATATAGGTCTGCAGCTTTTATTATTTTTGTCTATATACTTTGTGTAAGTATCTGAGCAAATAATAAGGCCATATTTTTTTTTACTATGAAAATTTTCTAATGATCTTGCAAGCTTCAACGCATAAATATATCCAGAGCAACCCAAGTTAATATCAACTGCAAAGATGTCTTTTGAAAGTTTTAATTCATCCTGAAGAATGCATGATACTGATGGAAATTTAAATGGGGAAGTTTGTGACACAAACAATAAAAAACTTATTTGTTTTCTAATTTTATTATTTAAAATTTTTTTTGCAGATTTAATAGATAAATTTATTACATTTTCTTCTTTAGATGATATGTATCTTTTATTTATTCCTGTAGCCTTTACTATTTTTTTAGAATTTTTTGTATCAAGATTTTCTGACTTAGAAGGAAAAGAAGATTTAATTGAAACTATTTTTAAACCCATTTGGTAATATTTATTTATTTAGTTTTTTTAATATTTTTTTAATACTAGTTAGTCTTGATAATTCTCCCATTAATTTAGTTTTTTTTTTAAATAATTTGTCGATTTGCATCATTATTTCAAGATGCTTTAAAGAGTCATAACCATCAATTTTTGAAAAGTCGTCTTTTTTTAATAACTCATTTTTTTTAATACCTAATATTTTTGAAATATTCTCAATTATTTTATTATCAGATTTATTAGTTTTTTTTTTGAGCATAGTAAATGTCCGTTCTAAAAGTTATAATATCATATTTATTTTCAAAAAATATAATTTTTTTTTTTTTTAAATAATTTAATGTATTTATATTTTTATACATAGATTTAGGAAGAGGCCATAACTTAGATTTAACTAATTTAATTTTCTTAAATTTTTTTTTTAAAATTGAAATAATTTTTTTCTCTCTGGATAAAGAAATCACGGGAAACAAAATTACTCCATTAGAGTTTAGATAAGAATTTGCATTATTCAAAAATTCAATGACATTTTTTGTACCGTCAGCCCCTGCATTGTTTACGCAATTTTTGTACCAAGGTGAAATTTTAGCTACTTTATCAGCAATCGCCGCAATATCCGAAACAATATAATCAAATTTATAATTTTTCCATGCAGAAAATACCTTTCCTAGCTTTATTTCGTAATTAACTTTAAATTTTTTACAATTCGCTTCTGTATTTTTATAAGCAGGAATAGATATATCTGAAAAATATATTTTTGTATTATTAGACTGAAGTTTTGAAAGAGAAATGCCAACTATTCCATTTCCACAACCCAAATCAAGAATTTTTTTATTAGGTTTTATAATTTTACTTGCAACTTCTATTAAAAGATCCGATGTTCCTGTTGGTATAAAAACATTTTTATTTACCAATGTTTTTAACTGATTTAAGTTTTTATTCATTACTACCTTCAAAAGTTTATATATTTTTCTTAGATTATTTAAAAGCTTTTATATTTGTAATCTATATTAAAAAAATTAGAAAACTAATTTTTCTGCTTTTAATTTTGAGAAAATTTTCTTAGTTAAATCTAAATCTAAATTAATTTTTTTTGATATTTTTTCTATTGAATTGTTTCCATCTGCATACTGAAGAAAATTTATATAATTTCTAGATATATTATTTTTTTCTTTTGTTGATATTGTTGGATATAAATTTCTTTTTCCTAATTGAGGTTCACACAGAATTATGTTTTTTGGAATTTCCATATCAAGCAAAAATTTTATTGACTCTTTAGCTACATTAAACCCTCCTTTTACACCTTTTAAAGTAACTAAATCAAAATTATCCAATGATGTATGGTATTCTGGAAACTCACCATATTTTGTCCTAAATATTGAAGTAATTTTTAAATCAATACCTGGTGAATTAAATTGTCTTTCATCAGAGCCTCTTTTTAAAAATGAATAAATTTTATAGTTTTTTATGTTAAGTTTTTTGTATGCTTTAATAAGAGATACATCTGATGGAGAATTTTCATATTTTGAAAACATACAAGAATGTTTTCTTTCATCTCCAATACATGTTAAATTGTACCCTCCAATAACTTTTTCTCTTAATTTCTTGTAGTTAAGATTTATGTAAGCGATTGAACCTATTGTTTCAGGTATAAATATAAATCTAATAGATTTTTTTAAGTTTCTTAATTTTTTAAAATAATTTATTAAACTCATAGAAACAATAGGTCCACTTAATTCATTATTTGCCATCGATGGATGGCATACGTAGGTAGAAACTAAAATTTCTTTAGAAGAATTACCTTTTAATAATAATTCCCCATAATTTAAATATCCTTTTTTATTAAATTTTGAATTGATTACTACTTTAAATTTATCTTGTTTTTCATAATCCTTAATTATTTTTTTTTTTTGATTGTAACTTATGCAAAATCCCCAACTTTTCTTATAATACGATGTTACATATGGAATAGCATTCGGCTTTTTTTTTATTGAGTATAAAGATTTAAGTAATTCAGCCTTACTTATAATTTTGTTTATTGGTTTAGAATATCCAACTATATGTAGATTATTTCTTTTGAAATCTATTATTTTTTTTCCATATTTATCAAAAACAAATGCATCAGATATATTCCATTCTTCAGGGATATTCCAATCAAACACTTTTGTTCCCGATTTAATTTTTTTTATTTTCAGTTTAGGGAAATGTTCTCTGATTATTCTTAAGGTTTTTTTAATTCCCGATCCTGTCAAACTTCTATTTATTGGAAACAGAATATTTTTAGCTAAAGTATAATATTTGTTAACTGACATTTTTTTTTATAAAAAGTATAAACTTTAACTTTCTACTTTTTTATTTTAATTTATAAATAAAATTCATATTAAAATTACTTTTTTATATGAGTTATATTAAAGAATCTAAACTAAATACATTCAATTGATCAACGACAGATATCTAATAATACTATATTTGCTATTCAAAAACATTCACTTTGTTGATATAATTGAATGATCAAAGACAGTTACAAAAAACTGATAAGTTAATAAAACATACAGAGTGAGGTAAATTATGAAGCCGACCGGTCTTAAAATCTCTAAGTAATTAGTTAAAATAATTAAAGAAACTTGAATGAGAGAGAAAAAAAATAGAATTGTTTTTTTGGGATATAATAATAAAGAAACTTCACTAATTAATTTTTTAAAAAAAAAAAATTTTCGAGTTGTTTCATATAAACAAAAAAAACCTAGCAAAATATCTTTAAATAATGATGATATTATAATTTCTTTTGGTTACAGACATATAATTAAAAAAAATAAACTTAAGAAACTTAAAAAGACTCCAATAAATCTTCATATGTCTTATCTGCCTTATAACAGAGGAAGTCATCCAAATTTTTGGTCATTTATAAATAATACACCTAAAGGAATAACAATACATGAGATTGACGAAGGTATTGATACAGGCAAAATTATTTTGCAAAAGAAAATTTTATTTAAGAAGGGCAAAAAAATTACATTTAAAAACTCATATAATTTACTTTTTATTGAATTAGAAAAATTATTCAAAAAAAATTATTTATATATTTTAAGTGGAAACTACAAAACAAAAAAAAATAAAAAAGTTGGAAAAATTCATTTAAAAAAAGATTTAAAAAAAAAAGTAAATTGGAATCTTCCTATTGAAGAATATATTAGGAAATATCACTAAATTTTATTGGTGTGCCAGCTTTTATTTTTCTTTTAGCAGATTTGCCTAAAATCTTAAAATATTTGGATGCATCAATTCCTACACTAGGTCTAAGGGTATCTATATTATTTTTTGTCAAAATTTCATTTTTTGCAATTATATTAGTAGCAAAAATTGATCTTCTTAATTTTTTACTTATTTTCTCAGATTTAAAATTTTTTGAATTTAAAGATTTATAAACTTTTTCAGAATCAATTCTTAGTTTTTTTAATTTTCCAGGGGTTATAGAGAAAGTAGAGTCAAGTGATTTAGAATTTGAACTTAATTTATAATGTTTTTCTATTGCAACAATTTTCATAGGAATTGATACTAATGATGAAATTATATCATTTGTGTGATCTGATAATCCAATTAAGTTATTTTTAAAGTATGATTTCAATTTTTTTATATTATTTAAATTCATATTTTCCAATTTTGTTGGATAAGCAGAAACACAATGCATAATGATAACTTTATTATGAATTTTTTTAATTTCTTTTATTGCTGTTTTAATTTCATTTTTAGACGCCATACCAGTTGAAATTATTATAGGTTTTTTTTTAGACGCTATATATCTTACTAATTTTAGATCGGTAATTTCGAAAGAAGCAATTTTATATATTTTTACATTTAGTTTTTCTAATAAGTCAACACCTCTAATACTGAAAGGGCTACTAAATAAAATTTTTTTGTATTTCTTTGCAATTTTAAAAGCTTCTTCATGCCAACTAAATGGTGTACATGCTTTTGAATATAAATCCCATAGATATTTATTTTTCCAAATACCTTTTTTTATTTTAAATTTATTATTTTTTACTTTTAGCGTTATATCTATTGGTTCATAGGTTTGAATTTTAACCATATCAGCTCCATTTAAGAAAGCGCTATTAATTAATTTTAAAAATTTTTTTTTACTTCCATTATGATTTCCAGAAATTTCTGCAATTATCACCGGTCTTCTATTGTAAGAGAACTTAGTAGTATTATTTATTTTAATCATAATTTTGTTCTTTCGATCTTAAATAGTAATGATATTTATTATATATATGAAAAAAAATTATAATAAAATTATAAATCAAATCCAGAAAATTAGATCAAGAAATAATGTCAATTGGATGGATCTTTTAAAACTAGCTTTCAAACTAGATCCAAAAAGTGCTGGAAAAATTATGAAAAAAATTAATTATGATGATAAAAAAATTTCTAGTTTGCTTTCTAAACTTGATAAAAAATAATATCTGATAAAGTTTGATGATAATAGTTAAAAATTGTTATTAAATAAAATGAAAGATTTTAATAGTATCGCAATATTTTTAGCAGCAAGATCAGGTTCTAGAAGACTACCAAATAAACACTTTTTAAAAATAAATAATAAACTTAGTGTTATTGATGTATGCATAAAAAGGCTAAAAAAATCAAAAAGGGTAAAAAAAATATTTTTATGCACCACAAAAAGAAAAGAAGATTATAAATTTAAAAAAGTATGTTTAGAAAACGGCATATTTTTTTTTGCAGGAAGTACAAATAACGTTTTAAAAAGGTTTATTGATTGTGCAAAAAAAAATTCAATAGAAAATATAATTAGAATCACAGCTGATTGTCCCTTAATAGAACCAAAACTAATTGACAGATGTGTAAAAATTCATTTTAAAAAACGCGTCGATTACACTTCCAATATTTTAAAACTTTCCTACCCCGATGGACTTGATGTTGAGATTGTTAAGCTTAAAGCTTTATTAAAATCTCAAAAAATTTGTCAAAACATTAATAACAAAGAACATGTAACTTCATTTATAAGATCCTCTAAAATCTTTAAAAAATATAATCTCAAAAGTTCCAAAGATTTTTCTGACAGAAGATGGACTTTAGATAATAAACAAGATTTTAATTTTATAAAAAAAATATTTAATTTTTTTTACCCAAAAATTTTTTTTGATTGGAAAGAAATAATAAAAGCAGAAACAAAATATAAGAATTTATTAAATCTAAAAAAAAGATAAAATAATGAAAAAATCTATTTTAGTAAAAAAAATTGTTCTTGGTTCAGCAAATTTTACACAAAATTATGGTTTGATTTCACTAAAAGTAAAATCAAATGAGATTAAATCAATATTTAATTTTGCAAAGAAAAATAATATTAATACTATAGATACTGCCGATAATTATCTTCAAGATTTTTCAATGTTTAAAAAAATAAATAAAAATTTTAATTTAATTTCAAAAGTTGAACCTGATGAAAAATGGCTCTCAATTAATTATTGTTTGAAAAAATTAAAAAGTCATCTAAAAAAATTAAATAATTTGAAAATTAATGTATTATTAATTCATAATACAAAAATTTTATTTTCAAAATATGGACCTAAAATTTTTTATAATTTGGAAATTTTAAAAAGAATGGGTTATTTTAAAAAAATTGGAATTTCAATTTATGAAATAGATGAATTAAAATATTTAATTCATAAATACAAAATTCAAGTCGTGCAGTGTCCTTTTAATCTTTTAGATAGAAGAATAGTTACCTCTGGATGGTATAATAAGTTAAAATTAAAAAAAATAGAAGTTCATGCAAGATCAATATTTGCAAAAGGGTTGTTAGTAAACAATAAGTTTTATAAAGAAAAATTATATTTTAAAAAGTGGCAAAAAATATTTTCTAACTGGTTTCAATGGTTGAATAAATGTGAAATTAATCCTATTGATTATTGCTTAAATGATTTACAAAATTATGATTTTGATAAAATTGTTATTGGAATAAATAGTAAGGATAATCTTCAAAAAATAGTTAATTTTAAAAAAATAAAGTTTAAGAATAAAGTATTTAAGTTTAATATAAATGATAAGAAGTTATTAGATCCAAGAAAATGGCATTAACATGAAAAAAAAAAGTGGTCAGAAACTCTATAAATTAGCAAAAACAATTATTCCAGGAGGAACAACTTTATTTTCTAAAAGATCGGAGTTGCATCTTCCAAATAGCTGGCCAGCTTATTTTTTAAAAGCTAAAAATAGCCATATATGGGATTTAGATGATAATAAATATTTAGATATGTTTTGCGCAGTTGGAACTAATGTTCTTGGGTATTCTAACCAAAAAATAAATCAATCTGTTATTAAATCAGTCAAAAAAAGCAATATGAGTACTTTTAATTGTCCTGAAGAGATTTATTTGGCTCAAACTATAATCAAACATCATCCCTGGGCTGCAATGGCAAAATTTACAAGAAGTGGTGGTGAAGCGAATGCAGTTGCAATAAGAATTGCAAGATCTTGCACCGAAAGAAAGAATATAGCTTTTTGTGGTTATCATGGCTGGCACGATTGGTATCTTTCAGCAAATTTAAATAGTAAAAAAAATTTAGACAAACATTTAATGTCAGGATTAAATTTTGATGGTATTCCAACTAACTTAAAAAATACTTCATTTCCTTTTCCTTACAATAATTTTAATTTTTTAAAAAAATTGATATCAAAAAAAAAAATTGGGATTATAAAAATGGAAGTTATGAGAAACATTGAACCACAAAATAATTTTTTAAAAAAAGTTAGAGAGATTTGTAATAAGAAAAAAATAATATTAATTTTTGATGAATGTACATCTGGTTATAGAGAAACTATGGGAGGGTTGCACTTAAAATTTAAAATAAATCCAGACATTGCAATTTTTGGAAAAGCACTTGGAAATGGTTTTGCATTAAATGCTATAGTTGGAAAAAAAAATTTTATGAAAAAAGCAGAAAATACTTTTATAAGTAGTACTTTTTGGGGAGAGAGGTCTGGTTATGTGGCTGCTATTTCAACTATTAAAGAATTAAAAAGATTAAACGCATTTAAAATAGTTCAAAAAAATGGAAAAAAAATTAAAAGTATATGGGCGAATTTATCAAAAAAGTATAATATCCCAATAAATATAATAGGCACTAATGCTATTCCATGTTTTGAATTTAAGCAGAACCATCTTTTAAATAAAACTTATTTAACACAAGAAATGTTAAAAAAAAATATACTTGCTTCAAATTTGATATATATAAATATTCATCATAGAGGTAAAATTTTAAATAAGTATAAGAAAGAGCTAGAAAAGATTTTTATTAATATTTCAAGCAAGAATATAAAAAAACTTTTAAATAACAAAGTATGCTTTAAGCCAATCAATAGGATTAATTAGTTTGTAAATTAGTTTTTTTATCAAAAATAAAGTCATATTTTTTTTCACCACAAAATCTTGATTTAAAAAAAGCAATATTTTTTTTTTTCACATCAATATTTTTTTCGTTTCTTGAATAAATATATTTTGTAATACCAAGGTTAAAAGATTTAAGTTTGACTTTTAATTTTGCAAACTTAATAGCATTCCATAATGATAAGTGGTTAATTCCAGAATATTTAAAATTATGTCTTACAGTTACAGAAGAAAAATATATACACTCAAAATGGTTATGAAAAAAAAAAGAATATGATATAGGAATTTTTTCATACAAAAGACTAATTAAAAAACCTTTTTTTTGTAAAATCATATTTTCCATAATTTTCCACGAATTTTTTGATCTAGTCTCTCTCCCAGAAACTTCAATATGCATATCTCTCATTTTAAATATTAAATCTTTAATATAATTATGATAATCGTAAATTATCACTGACAATTTTGTGTTTGAATCACTTTTTTTTATTTCATGTCTATGATTGTATTTCATATTTTTAAATAAATTTTCTTCTGATAAATTAAGATTAATTATCTGATTTTCTTCAACTGAAATAGGATTAATTTTATTCAAATTTAATTCATCAATATTCTCTTTCTTTAAATTTACTAACAAATTATAATTAATATCTTTTAAAAGACTCTTATTTATAAACTCTTTTTTTACTTTATCAATTTCATCAAGCTCTAATAAATTTTCTGAATAAATTTTTATTGGCAAGGAGAAAAATGAAACTATTTTTTTATTTTTTAAAATATTTTCTGTAAATGGTATGTATATTTTTTTATTGTTAACCTCTGTAAAAAATTTATTCTTTTGATGAGATATACTATTAATTTCGTTTTGATAATTATGAAAATAACTATCAAATAAAATATTTTTTCTCTCGGTTAAATTTATAAAGTCTTTGATGTTTGTAATTTTTTTCAATTTTTAAATTGTAAATGTTATTTTACATTTATAATATTAACTCTTGTTTTTTAATAATTAAAGTTTAATAATTTTTTAGAGGAAATTAAATTATGAAGTTTATACCTTATGGAAATCATTATTTAGATAAGAAAGATTACAATGCTGTATTAAAAAGCCTAAAATTTCCAATATTGACCAAAGGTCCTGAAGTTGAATTGTTTGAAAAAAATATTTGTCGAAAAGTTGGATCTAAATATGCTTTAGCAGTTAGCAGCTGTACCGCTGGACTTCATTTAGCAATAATGACATTAGGCAAAGATAAAAGAAAAAAAATTATAACTTCCCCAATTTCCTTTGTTTCAACCTCAAATACAATTATATTAAATAATCTAAAACCAGAATTTGCAGATATTAATAAAGAAACTTTAAATATAGATCCATATTACATTGAGCGAAAGTTTAAAAAAAGAAATGATATTAGAGCTATTATTCCTGTTCATTTAACTGGCCTAGCAGCTCATAGTGATAAGATTTATAAATTTGCAAAAAAAAAAAAAATTAGTGTTATAGAAGATGCTGCCCACTCCTTTGGAGGCAAGTATAAATGTGGAGCAAAAATCGGAAGTTGTAAATATTCTGATATGACTATTTTTTCATTCCATCCTGTTAAATCTATAACCACCTTAGAAGGTGGAGTTATTACAACAAATTCAAAAAAACTTTATAGAGAATTACGTTCTTTAAGAAATCATGGTATTGAAAAAAAAAAACGTCATCCATTGTGGTTTTATGATGTTGAAAAAATTGGTTTGAACTATAGAATAAGTGATGTTCAATGTTCACTTGGAAATTCTCAACTAAAAAAATTAAATTATATAATGAAAAAAAGATCTATTATTGCAAAAATATATGACAAAGAACTTATTAAAGAAAATTTAATATCAATACCTTGCTACAAAGCTAGGGATATTAGCGCAAATCATTTGTATGTTATTAAGATAGATTTTGAAAAATTAGGAATTAATAGAACAGATTTTTGTAAAAAAATGTTAAAAAAAAATATAGGTACCCAGCTACATTACATACCAATTCCTCTGTATAAAATTTATAAAAAAATGGGATACAATATTAAAAACTTGCCTAATACCCAAGATTATTTCAATAATGCAATAAGCATTCCTATCTTTGTAAACTTGGATTTTGCAATGCAAAAAAGAATAATTAGAACTATAAAAAGTATTATAAATATTTAGTTGCTTTACAAAAATACATTTAGAAACTATTGTGTTCAATTATTGAACATAAAAAAAATTAAAATTATTTATTAAATTAATGATTAGAGTTGGTTTAAATGGGTTTGGCAGAATTGGACGTGTTGTGGCTAGAATTCTATCCACTAAAAGAAAATATAAACTAGTTCTCATAAATGAAATTGATAACGATATAGAAAATTTAGCTTACCTATTTAAATACGACTCTCTTTATGGAAAATTTAATGGAAGAGTTAAAAAAAATGGAAATAGTATTCTTATAAATAAGGATGAAGTTAAAATTTTTTCAAAAAAAAAAATAGAAGATGTTCCGTGGAAAAAAAATAAAATAGATGTTGTTATTGATGCTTCAGGAACAAATTCAAATGTAAGATCGTCAAAAAAAATTTTAAAAAATGGTGTTAAAAAAGTTATTATAACTCATTCACCTAATAATAATATAGATTTCACAATGATATTAGGCGTTAACGAAAAAAACTATAATCATACAAAACACAACATAATAAGTAGTAGTATTTGTGATGCTTCTGCAATTGCTCCAGTTTTAAATCAAATTGAAAAAAAATGGGGTATAGAAAGTGGCTTTGTAACCACACTTCATTCAAGATTGTCCTATCAAAACTTACTTGATGGTTCTTTAAAATCAATTTCGAGCCCCGGTCATAATTGGAAAGACTATTCGTTAGGACGAAATAGTCTTGCTAGTTTGATACCAAAGAAGACAACAGCAGTAGATGCGGTGACAAGATGTGTCCCTAAATTAAAAGGAAGAATTTCTGGTTTATCATTTAGAGTTCCAACTGCCATAGTTTGTGGCTCTGATTTAACCATAAAAGTTAAAAATAAAACAAATACAAATGAAGTAAAGAATTTTTTTAAGAATCTGTCCATGAAACAAAAAAAAATTTATGAATATCAAACAGAACCACTTGTATCCATTGACCATCTAAAAACTACAAAATCTGCTATAATTGATTCAAATTATATTGATACAGTAAATTCTAACTTGGTCAAAATGATTATCTGGTATGATAATGAATGGGGATATAGTAATCGAGTAATAGATATCCTAGATTATGTAACAAAAAAAAGATAATTCCAATGACAAAATATAATTTTGATAAGTTTCATTATCTAAGAAAATTTAAAACTAACAAAGTAATTGGTTTAGCATTTAATTATAAAAGCATGTTAAAAAAAAAAATCAATTATAATGAACCTTTGATATTCTTTAAATCAAATACAAGTTTAATAAGAAATAGGGAGAGCATAATATATCCATCCGGTTTTAAAAAAGTTTGGATTGAAGCTGAACTTTGTATTATAATTGGCAAAACTTGCAAAAATATTAAAAGTAAAGAATCGAAAGATTATATATTAGGTTATACTTGCGGCAATGATATTACTGCAGAAAATGTTTTGAATAGAGATTGGCATTTGGCTCGATCTAAAGGATTAGACTCATTTGCACCAATAGGCCCATCATTAATTACCGACATTGGAACAGATAATTTAAAAATAAAATCATTTATAAATGGTAAAAAAACTCAAGATAGTAATACAAATGATAGAATTTTAAATGATGCAGAATGTGTTGAGCTCGTTTCAAAATTTGTAACATTATATCCTGGTGATATAATTTTTACCGGAACTCCAGCAGGTGCTTTAGATGCAATAATCAAACCAGGAGATGAAGTTATTGTTGAAATAGAAAAAATAGGCAAACTAACTAATAAAGTTAAATAAAAATTTTATGGAACAAGTTATTGTTATTCCTGCTAGAATGAAAGGAACTAGATTACCTGGCAAGCCATTAATGAAGATTTTAAATAAAACAATTATCCAGCATGTTTGGGAAAGATGTTGCAAAGTAATGTCTAGAGAAAAAATTTATATAGTAACAGAAGATCAAGTAATTATGGACTATTGTAATGAAAACAAAATAAAGTGTGTTTTAACTGGTCCAGCAGAAACTGCTATAGATAGGATAAAACTTTTTAGCGATAAAATTGAAGCAGATTGTTATCTTAATGTTCAAGGAGATGAGCCAATTGTTAACATAAAAGATATACAAACATTAATAGATTATAATAAAAAATACCCTGAAAGAGTAGTATTTGGCAAGTCTTCGGCAAATCTAGAAGAATTTCATGACTACTCAAAAGCAAAAGTGGTATGCGACTTAAATGGAAAACTTCTTTATTCGTCAAGAGCAGGAATACCATTAAATAATAAAGGGAAGTATGTTTCCGCTGAAAGAGCTATATGGCTTTACGCATTTAACAAATATGCACTTAACAAATATTTCGAATTTTCAGGAAAGACAAACTTAGATTTATTAGAAGATAATGAAATAATTAGATTTCTAGAAATTAATATTCCAGTATATTGTACTGATATGATTGGAGATAGTTGGGCTGTAGACGAAGAAAAAGATTTAAAAATCGTAGAAGACAGAATGAAAAAATTATGAAAAAAGTTGTCATAACAGATTATTTTAAAAATTCAAAAATTGAAAAAAATATTTTAGGAAAAAATGTTAAAATAGTTCGTCTGGATCCAAAAAATAAAAATAAATTTATTAAAGGAATAACAGATGCCGATGCACTTTTAGTATGGCATGCTAAAATAAATAAAGACGTAATAAAAAAACTAAAAAAATGTAAGGCTATAGTTAGATATGGAGTAGGAATTGATACTATAGATATAAATTACGCAAAAAAAAAAAATATAGTTTGTGCTAATACACCAGATTACGGTGTAAATGAAGTTGCAGATACAGCTGGAGGATTTATCATTTCATTGGCAAGAAAACTACTTATTTACAATTTAAATTCAAAAAATTATAAAAAAGGTTGGCAAGAAAATGTTCTTAATGAAAATAAAAAAAATCCAGTTAAAAGAGGAAACCAACATAATTTAGGAATTATTGGTTTTGGAAGAATAGGTTCAGCTGTTGCATTAAGAATGAAGTCTTTTGGTATGAAAATAGGATTTTACGATCCCTATGTTGAAGTAAAAGTAGCGAGAAGATTGGGAATAAAAAAGTTTAATAAAATGAGTGAACTTCTAAAGTTTGCATCAATTATATCAATAAATTGTACATTAAATCGTGATACAAAGGGAATAGTAAATAAAAGATTTATAAATAAATTAAATAAAAATACTATTTTAGTAAACACTGCTAGAGGAACAATTGTTGACAAACTGGACAGCTTATTCAAAGGTTTAAAATCTGGAAAAATAGGAGGAGTTGGTTTGGATGTTTTGCCTGAGGAGCCTCCAAAAAAACAAGAAAAGCTTATAAAAGCATGGAAAGACATTAATCATTCACTAAATTCAAAAATAATTATTAATCCACATGCAGGATACTATTCTTCCACATCAGTCATAGAAATGAGAGTAAAAGCTGCAGAAAATGTTAAACGAAGTTTAAAAGGTTTAAAATTAAAGAATATAGTAAACAATTAAATATTATGAAAAAAATCAAAAAAGTTCTTATACTTGGAGGTAGCTCAGATATAGGTATTGAGGTAGTCAAAATATTTTTAAAACTTGATTGGGAAGTAGTTGCTCATTTTTCAAACAATAAAAAAGTTTTAGAAAAGTTAAGAATAAATAACAAAAAACTTAAAATTATAGAATATGATTTTTCTAAATATAAAAATAAAAATTTTGAAAAATCTCTTAAAAAAAAATTTATTGGTGAATTTAGTTCATTTGTAAATCTTATTGGTTACACAGATAATAAATCTTTTTATACAACAAATCTTGAAAATATAATAAAAACATTAACAATAAATACTATAATCCCCATTATAATTCAAAAAAATATAATTAATAAAATGATTAAAAATAAGTGGGGAAGAATTTTAAATTGCTCTGGGATTGGAGTAAAGTATGGAGGGGGGAAAAATAATTTTAATTATTCTTTATCTCAGCATACTAGAGAATTCATACCAAGTGTTTTTAAAAATTGGGCAAAAGAAAATGTTTTTATAAATAATATGCGCATTGGAGTTACAGATACAAAGTTACACAAAAGGATAAAAAAAAATATGACAGAAAGAGTAAAACTTATACCAATAAGTAGAATGGCAACGCCAAACGAAATTGCAAGCTATATTATTAAACTTGTAACAGAAGAAAATTCTTATATGACAGGACAAACAATCTCTGTTTCAGGAGGAGAATAAATTGTTATTTAATGAATAAAAAAAAAGGCATTGTAATTGGTATGGGAGGTATGGGTTTAAGGCATATAAAGTCTTTGAACTCTCTAAAAATCAAAATAGTTGGTATTTGTGATAAAAATATTAAAAAAATTGAAAAAATTAATTTACCAGGAGCAGTCAAAACATCCAACTTTAGAAAACTTTTAAATTTAAAAGCGGATATTGTTTGTATTGCCTCAAATACACAATCAAGAGAGACTATTTTAAGAGAATTTTTATTATTTTCAAAAGTAGAGAAAATATTAATAGAAAAGCCGTTAGCAATATCTTTTAATAAATGTTTAAAATTAAAAAATCTAATAAAAAAAAATAAAAACAAAAAAGTTATTGTAAATACATTTAGGACACTTTCTCCAAATTTTAAAAAAATTAAAAATTTTTTTACTAAAAAAGATGAAAAAATAACTCATATATCTATTAATTCTCCATCAGCAGGTCTTGGTAATATGGGGTCAATTTTTTTTGACTTGTCAAATTATTTTATTAATAGTGATCCATTATTTGTCAATTGTTTCATTGATAGGAAACAAACAGTTAATCCAAGAGGAAAGCAATACAAAGACCCAGGTGGATATGGCGTAGTAAGGTATAAGAATAATGAAAAAGTTTTTTTTGATTTAAGTGAAAATACATCAATGCCATATAAAATTATACTTAAAAGCAAGAACTTAGAAATTACCATGGATGAAATAAATAAAAAATATGAGTTAGAGGAAAGACCAAAAAAACTTAGATTTAAACCAGAATATTTCTATCTTTATAAACCAGATTATAAATTAATTAAATCAATGAATAAATACGATGTTGTTGAAATGACTAAATACAGTATTAGAAACTTATTTAAAAAAAATTTTACAAGTAACATCGAAGACTCCATTAATGCAATGCAAATTGTATTTGGTTGCCATGCTTCAAAATCATTTGATAAAACAATCAGATTTCCTTTGTTAAAAAAATATCATAAATTTCAGGTTAAATTTCCTTAAAAAAACTTAAAAATTTAAATTTTCTTATTTTATTAATATTTACTTTACTGTTCAATAATTGAACGATATAAATGTTCAAAAATTGAACACGATATGGAAAATAATCAAGATTATTTAAACTTACTTAGAAAAATTAATAAAAATTCAAAGTTGAACCAAAGACAATTAGCCAATGAACTAGGGTTTAGTCTGGGGAAATTAAATTATTGTTTAAAAGCTTTGAAAGAAAAAGGTCTTATAAAAATTAATAATTTCAAAAAAAATCCTAACAAAATTAACTATGTGTATGTGCTAACTCCAAAGGGAGTAGCCACAAAAATAAAACTAACAATTAATTTTATGAAAAAAAAAATTATCGAGTACGACGAATTAAAAAAAGAATTAAACGAATAGTATCAGAGATATGTGGGTTGTAATTAAATATAAATCAAAAGAATTGTATACATTAAAAAAAAATTTAATAGATAATTTGGAGAACAAACCATTATTTTATATTCCTCAAATTAAATATGAAAAAAAAGTAAAAAACAAATTATTTTCATTTGAAAAAAATATATTAGAAAATTATTTAATTTGTTTTCATAAAAGTTTTTCAGATATTAATCTGACTTCAAAATTAAAATATTTAAGAGGTATATCTTATTTTCTAACAGGATACAAAAATAGTCAAAAAGAAATTATAAATTTTATTGATTATTGTAAATCATATGAAGATGATCAAGGATACTTGAGTGGACATTTTTTTGATCAACTTAAATTTAAAAAAGGTAAATTTATATCAGGACCTTTTACCAATATGGTATTTGAAATTATTGAAAGACAAAAAAACAATATAAAAGTTTTAATTGGAAATAAAAAAGCTACTGTATCAATTAATGATAATTTATACAGTCCAGTTTAGTTTTTCAGTTAAAAAAATTAGATATGATTTTATTAAATGAATTTACTTTAAGTTCATAGTGCGGAGCTATGTCAATTTTAAATATTATAAAATTTACAATAATTACAGATACAAATGTTAGTATAAAAAATTTTGTTAGCTGGTTCAAATCTTATTATAAAAAACAATTTTAAAATCTACTTTAAATAGCATGCAATACTTAAAAGAAATTTCATTTATACTAGCAGGTGAAAAATTTAAACTTCCAATAATTTTATTTTTTATAATTTTTGGTTCACTACTCGATTTACTAGGTCTATCGATTATAGGGCCATTCGTTATGTTTTTAACAAATCCTGAGGTTTTGATTAACAAGTACGAAACAAATTTTTTGCTCATGTATATTGAAAAATACATAGAACAACCTAATTTTATTGAAATAGTCGGATTTATTTTTGTTATAATTTTTATTTTAAGAACTTTAATTACAATTTTAATTAAATACTTAATTTTAAGATTTACACTTAATTTAAGGGTAAAAATTCAAAATAATCTTTTACAATCTTTTTTAGATTTACCATATGCTTCTTATACAAATAAGAACAGTTCATACTATATAGAAACGATTACAAATTTAGTCGCTAGATTTACTACTACAGTTTCTTCTATACTAAGTATTTTAAGTGAATTAGCTATCATTTCATTTATATGGTTTTTTTTATTAATTCAAAATTTTAAAGCAACTTTAATAATTACATTGACTCTAATCTTTTTAGTTTTGATTTATGATTTTTTATTTAAAAAAAAACTTATAAATTATGGACAATCTACAAGTGAGGGATCAAAAACTTTATTACAAAGTTTAGTTGAAACTATTAATGGATTTAAAGAAATTAAAATCTTAGGTGTTGAAAATTTCTTTAAAACAAAGGTCAGATTTGGAGCAGAACAGATTGCGAAAAATCTAATAAAATCTGGTGTAATCTCATCTTCGCCAAGATATTTTTATGAGTTAATTTTAATTATTTTTTTTGTAGGGTATTCACTAGTTTTCCTTCAATCAAATTTACCTGTTTTAAACTTATTGCCACAATTAAGTGTTTTTGGCTTAGCGGCAATAAGAGTTTTACCAGCGGCCAACCAGTTTACAAATAGCTTCTTAACAATAAGGTTTGGTAGATATGCTTCTTCTCAATTATATGAGAGTATGAAAACGGAGAATAAACAATTAAATAAATATGGAAAGTTAGATCCAAAATTAAATAATAAAATATCTAATTTTGATCACTTAAAGATGTTAGACGTAAGCTTTAAGTACCCTTCTAGAGACAAAATAATAATAAAAAAATTTAATCTTACCATAAATAGAGGTGAATTTATTGGAATTAGAGGAACTACAGGAAGTGGAAAAACAACTTTAATTGATTTAATTACGGGGTTACTTGATCCAAAAGAAGGAAAAATATTGATAAATGATCAACCGATCAATTTACATTTAGATACCTGGAGGAATCAATTAGCTTATATACCTCAACAAATAGTAATGACTGATGATACAATCAAGTCAAACATCGCTTTAGGAGAAGAATTAGATCAAATAAATAATACAAAATTATTAGAGGTTATAGATAAAGCTAAGCTTAACAAATTTATTAAAGAATTGCCTAACGGCTTAAATACTATTATTGGCGATAGAGGGCTTCAAATATCAGGAGGACAAAGGCAAAGAATTGCATTAGCAAGGGCTTTTTATTACAACAGAAATATATTAATTTTAGATGAATCTACTAATTCTCTAGATAAAAAAACTGAAATTGAAATTTTAGAACAGATAAAGTTGTTAAAAGGAGATAAAACTATAATTATTATTTCTCATGATGATAATTGTTTTAAATATTGTGACAAAATATTTCATATTAGTGGAAATTAAAAAATTAAAAATATAAAATAAATAATTATATAAATATCTAATATTGTATATGATATATCTAAAAAAATATAAATTAAACATTATTAATTAAATGAATTTAAAAAATAAATCTATACTGGTAACTGGCGGCACAGGATCTTTTGGAAAAAAATTTATAATTTCAGTTTTAAAAAAGTATAATCCAAAAAGGATAGCAGTATTTAGTCGTGATGAACTTAAACAAAGTGAGATGAGTAACAATAAAGAATTTAAGAGATATGATAAACAATTAAGATATTTTATTGGAGATGTAAGAGACTTCGATAGATTAAAACACGCTTTTAATGGAATGGATGTTATTGTTCATGCCGCAGCATTAAAACAAGTTCCAGCAGCTGAATATAATCCTTTTGAATTTATTAAAACTAACGTACTTGGAGCAGAAAATATAATTAAAGCTTCATTAGAAAATAATGTCGAAAAAGTTATAGCTCTAAGCACTGACAAAGCAAGTTCACCAATAAATTTATATGGCGCCACTAAATTATGTTCTGACAAATTATTTATTGCTGCAAATAATTATTCTGGAGGTCAAAAATCAAGATTTTCGGTAGTAAGATATGGCAACGTTATGGGTAGCAGAGGTTCTGTCATACCAATATTTATAAAAAATAAAAATAAAAATGTATTACCAGTAACTGATCTTAATATGACACGTTTTAATATTACTTTAGAAGAGGGGATTAATTTTGTAATTAAATCAATAAATTTAATGATTGGTGGAGAGTTATTTATTCCAAAAATACCTTCTTATAAACTCAAAGATGTTGTTAAAGCAATAGCTCCTAATGCCAAAATTAAAACTATTGGGATAAGACCCGGAGAAAAAAGACATGAAGAAATGATTTCGCCTAATGACAGCGATTATACTTACGAATATAAAGATTTTTATGTCATTCTTCCAAAATCAATTTTTGTTAAGAGAAATTATATTCAGAATTTAAATAAAAAAACAAATTTAAAATCAAAAAAGTGTAAAGAAAATTTCAGTTATAATAGCAAGGATAACCAAAAATTTCTATCAATAAAAGACATAAAAAAACTGATAAAAAACTATATTTAAATAAAATTTATTTTAAAAAAAATTTATTTTTAGCTTGTATAATTAAGATGGATAGCAGTTTAGACTGGACTAATAAAATTGACGCAAATAAAATTGCTGAAATAGCTTATAATATTACCGATGAAATTATTGTTGAAATATCAAAATTAAATTTAAATATTTTTAAAAAAGAAAAATTGAACAAGGATGAAATATCATTAATTTTAAAATTCCCAATATTTATATCAATTAGTAACTTTATAGATAGGTTATTAATAGCTAAGAATAAAATTGAAGATCATAGTAAAACAAATTTTCCATTTGATTCTAAAAATAGAATATATTTTGAAAACACAAATTTATCTATAGTTAACTACTATTACAACTTGTCAATTACTTTTAACCTATTAAATGAAATACTACTTATTTTAAATAAACAACATCAAAGCAAAAAAAAATTCATAAAAAATGATAATACAAAAGAAGTTTATAAAAAAAGCAATAAACTTAAAAATATAAAAAATTTAGTTAAATTTTTTTTAAAAAAAAAAGACGAGTTTATTTTTAAATTATTTAAACCTAAAATTATTTTAGAAAGCAATTGGCAAGGAAAATTATTTCCATTTTGGAATATTATTAATTTTAAATATCATAATTTTAATGATGACAGAAGAAAAATAGAATTTGAAAAAAGAAATTTAATAAAAAAATTATGTAAAAAAGTTTTTTTAAAAAATTTTGATAGGCTTTATTTAAATTCTAATTTAAATAATGAATACAAAATTAAGTTATCAAGTTTATTTGCAAAACATATAGATTATAGTTTGCCAATATCATTAATAGAAGGTTTAAATGATAGAATTGATTATTATTCAAGATTTTTAAATTATCATACTTTAAAAGAGATACATTCATTCACAGGTTTATCTTATGATGATAATTTTAAAATTTTTTCAATGATTGCAAAAAGAAGTAAAACTAAACTAGTTGTTCACTCACACGGGTTAAGCAATTATAGATATAGAAATTTATTTAGACTTGCATTAGTTTTTGAACATGCTGATTATTACTCTACTTTTGGAAATGATATTGACTTACAATTTCCTCAAATAAATAAATATAATTGTAAAGTAATTAATTTAGGAAGTAACTATTTTAATTCGTTTAAAAAATGGAGTAAAAAAAGAAATAAATCTAAATTTAGAATTCTTTATCCCTCAGGACCTTTGATGCAATTTAAAACAGATTTACAAGAAATAAGCCCTGAAAAATGTTTATCTAATAGAAATAAAATTTTAATTTTTATAGATAAAATTTTAAACAAATATAAATCTGTTGAATTAGTTTATAAACCTTTTCCAGGTAACTTTTATAACGACCCAATAAAAGAAAAATTATTTTATTGGATTAAAAAAAAAAGAATTAAAATAATTACAGATAAAAATTCTGAAAAATCAAAATTAAAATACTTTTACCAAAAATCTGATCTAGTACTTTGGGATACGATTAGTACTGGATTCGGGGAATGTGTGGCATCAGGTGTACCAGTTATAGTTTTTAATAATCAATTTGAATATGAGCAAGCTTCAGATAGGGGTAAATTTGTAAATGATGAATTAACAAAGTGTGGAATTCAATTTTTTGGAATAGAGCAGGGTCTGCATTGTTTTGATAAAATTTTCAACAATACTGATAATAAAGAAATAAAAATAAATGCTTTAAATATGATAATTAAAGATAAAATTAATCCTGTCAGTGCAAACCAATGGAAAAAAAATTACATGAAAATATTTAATAATTCTTAAATGATAAAAAAAAATTATATTGAATATTGGAGAAACATACCAATTTTTTCTAAAAATAACGCAAAAAGTAATTATTTGAATATTAATAATATTTTTCCTAGTGGAAGACAGTCAATTACATATATTTTAAAAAAAAATAAAATTAATAGATCGGATAAAGTTATAATTCCAGAATGGAGTTCTAATTGTTTACAAAGTGCAGTATCTAAGATTGCAAATCCTATCTTTATGAATGAATATTTGAAAAGTAAATCTAAAATAAAAGTGCTAATTTTATATTATCAATGGGGTTGGGAAAATCTTAATTCCTACATTAAAATAATTAACACAAAATTTAAAAATACACTCATAATTTTTGATAAGGTAGATAATTTAGATATTTTTAAAATTAATAATCAAAATGAAAATAAAATAAATAATAAAAATATTTTTTTTGTTTATAGCTTTTCGAAGATTTTAGGTTTGCAAAGTGGTTCATTAGTTAGTAACAATAAAAAATTTATAAAAATTCAGTATAGTAAGAAAGAAACTTCTTTTTTAAAATTATTTAAAAAAATTAAAATAAATAATAAAGAACACAGAGATAAAATCAAATATATTATAAAATCCGAGATATTTGCCTTACCAGAAGGTATAAAAAAATGGTTTTCAAAAAATAATTTGAAATTGGCAATTAATAATGAATTAAAAAAAAGAAAAATAAATTTTGAAACAATATTAAATTCTAGTTTATCCAATAATTGGCCTAAGTGGATGAAAAACCACAATATTGAAAATAATATTCCAAATGCAGTTCCTTTGTTTAGAGGTAATTCTGAAGAATTCTTAAAAAAGAAAATGTTAATTTTAAAAAAAAATTTCAAGTTAGAGTCTAAAATTTATCATTTTAATTGGAGCGGAAATCCATTTATGCCAAATTATGAAAAATGTCTCATGGTACCAATTCATGGTTTGGTAATTAAAATGCAAAAAATTGAAAAAAAAATTAATATCTAGAAACATATTTATGAAAATAACACTCTTTACTTAAAATCAACCAAGAAATAAAAAATAGCTATAATGAATAAAATTTTAATTACTGGAGCTAGCGGGTTTATCGGATCCCATTTAGTAAATTATTTAAAAAATAAAAATTATAATATTTATCTTACTGATAATAAAAAAGTTAAAAATAAAAAAATATTTTTAAATAATAAAAAAATTTCATTTTTTAAATTCGATTTAAATAAAAAAATTAAGAAAAAACTAACTGGATTTACACATATTTTTCACTTAGCAGCATCATTAGGAGTAAAAAATATTACTACAAATCCATACGGGA